>PVBE010177163.1_pt1 | contig 137221 bp, 144 predicted proteins | sample 1631181 | NCBI WGS metagenome assembly PVBE01 (sample SAMN08397723, study PRJNA350692) | Marine metagenome, whole genome shotgun sequencing project. | isolation source: water | place: Pacific Ocean | collected 2012-04
ACCAGGTCCTTCTGGTCGACCTCGCGCAGCAGAATCTGCAACTCGCGGTCGGTGAGCTTGTTGATGTCGGCGAAAGTGAACATCAGGTTGCGCACCGACTCGGCCACCTCCGGATCCTGCGCATCCATCTGATCCAGCACATTCTTCTCCACCGACGAACCGGTCAGGTTGAGGATGTCGGCCACGACCTTGGGACCACCCACGTCCTGGTTACCACCGAGGATATCCCGCAGGCTGGCTTCGAGGGCCTCCTCGATCTCCTTGAGCACGGCGGGGGTGATGTTCTCCATGGTGGCGATACGATAGGCCACGTCGGCTTGCTGACGCTCGGGAAGCTGCGCCAGGATCCCGGAGGCCTGTGGAGACTCCAGCTGCGACAGGATCAGGGCGATGGTCTGGGGATGCTCATGACTGATGAAGGGCGCCACCTGTTCTGACGCGACGTTCTTCAGCATGTAGAAGCCCGAGGACACCGTGCTGGCGACACGGTCGAGAATCTCCTGCGCCTTGCGCGGCCCGACGGCCCGCTCCAGGGCGCCGCGGGCGAAGTCCATGCCGCCCTGACTCACCCATTCACCAGCCAGCAGGTGCTGCTCGAATTCCTCCAGCACCTTGTCCTGCATCTCCACCGATACTGCCTTGAGATTGGCCACAGCCTGCGTGATCTCTTCGATCTCGAAATCGGAGAGAAACTTCATCACCTCACCGCAGGTCTCCTGACCGAGGGCGACGAAGAGGATCGCCACCTTCTGCATGACGGGGAGTTCGCTCTCTTCCTCGTCCGAATCTGCGGCGGCTCGGTCATCATCTGCCATCGGGAGTCTGCGTCCTTCTGTGGGTTGCCGGAATCAGTGCCCGGATACAACATAATAAAGAGAGACCCGTGTGTCTGTTCCTTGGGCGGATCTGGCCAAACCGCACAGTGAGATCAAGAGCGCCCCTCGTTGTCCCTCTCTTCATCTCTCCGTAGCTTCTATTGCTTGTCCGCAAACGCGATTCCATGACAAACCTTCGGAGGTCGACATCATGACGAGCGACTCACGCCATCGTCGCTGGGGTGCACTGGTGGCCACGGCGGCCGTGTGCTGGTCCTGTGCCGGCGAGCCGGACCAGGTCAGCGGCCCGCTGGTGGAAATCAGCGACTGGGGTGCTGATACTGCTGAGTTGGTCTCTTACAGGGGCAAACTCCCTCCCAGCCTGCTCCCCGAGGGCTCCGATGAAGAGGTCATCCGATCTTTACTGGCCTCCCTCGTCGACCGCCGCATCATGATTCTCGAGGGTGAGGCCCTCGGCTACCATCAGGACCCTGAGTTCACCTCCCGTCAGTACCGGCTGTTGAGCAAACGTCTCATCGAGACGGTATTGCAGCGGGTTGTCGGTCCCAATGTCCAGGTCACGGATGCTGAAGTCGAGGAGATGTACAGGGCCTACCACTGGGATCGTGAGATTCTGCCCGCCCATATCCTCAGCGCCACCGAGGCCGACGCCCTCGAGGTGATCCGCCTGCTCGACCAGGGGCGCGACTTCGCCGAGGTGGCCCGCGAACGGTCGATCGCTGCCGATGCCGACAAGGGTGGTTTCCTCGAGCAGTACTTCGGTCCGAATGATGCCGTGGGGGAACTGGTCGAAGCCGCCCATGGGCTGCCTGTCGGCGAATTCACCCGCAAGCCGGTGCGCACCAAGGACGGGTTTGAGATCATCAAGGTCCTTGACGACAGTCCCGTACCCATCGAGAACGTGCGACAGCAGCTGACACGCGGCATTTACCTCGGGAAATTCGCCAACGAGAGACGTGAGTTCGTCGTCGCACTGCAGCAGAAATACGGTGTCGTCTTCCATGCCGACGCCATCGATCTTCTCGCTGAAGCCGCCAACAACTCAACCGATCCCGGCGATGAGCATGCCGATCTGCCGGTCATCACCTTCGAGGCGACCCACATCCTCACCGTGGCCGACGTGCAGCGGTTTGTCGTCGGCAATGCCCGCATGCGGGGAGAGGTCGACGGCCCTCGCGTGGTGGAAGTACTGACAGCCCGCGTACTCGCCGACAGCCTCCTCGTTCTCGAAGCACAGACAGCGGGACTGGACACACTGGCGGCGTTCACCCAGTACCGTGAGAATCTCTACCGGCGCATGATCGTCACCTTCCTGCGCAAACGGAAGGTGCTCGAGAAGATCACCATCTCCGAGGCGGACGTCCGCCAGGCGTACGAAAAGGGCAAGGACGGCTACAAGAAGCCGGATCAGATGAACGCCCGCGAGATTCTCGTGGCCACCCGTCGCGAGGGTGAAGGTGTGGCTGACAGGTTGCGCCGGGGCGAGGATATGGCGGCTCTGGTGAACTCCCTCAGCCTCCGACCGGGAGCGGCGCGTTCCGAGGGCCATGTCCACGTCGGAGCCGACGACCAGGAGCATTGGGGTGACCACTTTGACACCGTGTGGCGTGCCTCTGCGGGCGATGTCGTCGGCCCTCTGGAGATGGCCGACGGTTTTGTTGTGTTGACCATCGATACCGTGGAAAGGGACCAGCTGCGCACGTTTGAGGAAATGCGCCTCGGGCTCACACATCGCCTCAAGCTGGGGGGGCAGTACCAGGCCTTCGAGGCCTATATCGAAGAGCTACGTCAGAAGTATGCGGACCGTGTCACATGGCACGATGACCGCATCGCCGCCCTGGCCGAACGGCTGCCCTGGCAGGAGACGGCGCAGTAACGATCACCACGTGCACCGCCCTGAGGAGACCCGGTGAAACTTGCCTACAGCACCTACGCTCTGCAGTCCGTCGATCCCTTCGAAGCGGTGGGCCGTGTGCGCTCCATCGGCTACGAAGGCCTGGAGTTGAATGTCGGCGACGACTGGCCTACGGCGCCGACGAAGCTGGACAGCGACGCCCGCAGTCGTCTGCGGGACGCCTATGGTGCAGCCGGCTTTCCGGCACCGGTACTGATGAACCTCATCGGCCTGTGTGGCCGGGACGAGGATACCGCCACCAAAGAGCGTGCCCTGGCCGACACCTGCCAGCTGGCGGCGGATCTCGATTTCGATGGTGGCCGGCGCGTCGTCACCAGTACCCTCGGTGCCAACTGTGGCGATTGGGACGCCTGTCGAGACCGTGTCGTGGAGGCCATGGCACCCTACGCCACAATCGCGGAGGATCACGGGGTCACTCTCGCTATCGAGGCTCACGTCGGCCAGGAGCTCGACTCGCCGGAGAAGGCGGTGTGGCTCGTCAAAGCCATCGGCCGGGCGTCTGTCCGCCTCAACTTCGACCACAGTCACTTCCACGTCCTGGGTATGGATCTCAAACACTGTGCCGAGCTGTGCGCGCCCTACTCGGTGCACACCCACATCAAGGACGGCGCCATGGTCGACGGCAGCGTGCAATTTGAGTTGCCGGGCGAAGGCAGCCTCGACCTGATCGATTACTTCCGGATTGTGCGGGAGGCCGGCATCGAGCTGCCGATCACAGCCGAGGTGACCGGCCAGATATGGAAACGAGATGACTACGATCCGTGGTCAACGGCGCAACGCTGCCACGATCTGATGCGTGAAGCCCGGGACAGAGCCGCGGCGGACTGAGCCTACCTACCCCGCCCCCTTCTGGTGCCCTGCCTCAGAAGTAGCCTTGTGGAATTCGGGCGTCGAGACGCCTGGCTCGCAAGGCGCGCGATCGAGGTGGGTCAGTGGGACCCACGGAGTGAGCGGAACGCGGCGAGCCAGGATGGCTCGGCGGACGAATACAAGGATCATTCTGAGACAGGGCACTAGGGTGTCAGTTCTTCGGCCAGGAACTGATCGACATCGCGCCAGAACCGCTCGAAGTCCACGGGGCATTCATCGTGGCGCGCGTCATACGTGACCAGCCGCCCCCTCGCCGCCGCCGTCACATTGCGCCGGGCATGATCCAGAGGGATCAGCTCGTCCCGCGTCCCGTGGGCGACCAGCACCGGACCATCAAAGTCAGCCACCACCGCCTCGTTGTAGTAGCGCTCGGTGGCAAACCACGACGGCGCCAGATAGCGCCGCGACAGGGACGGCAGGTCGGCGAAGGTCGACACCAGCACGAGCCCCTGTAGCTGGCGCCGGGCCGCCAGGGCGCAGATGGCGCCCCCTCCCAGCGAACGCCCCATCCCCAGAATGCGTCCGGCGTCGATGTCGGTGCGTGCCGCCAGGGTATCGTAGGCGGTGATGAAAACCTCGGTCACCGTGTCAATCGTCGGTCTACCGGCCGAGTCGCCAAATCCGGGGTATTCCACCAGCAGTACGGCATAGCCACGATCGCGAAACCCCAGGAATCCGCCAGGAATGGTATCGATCAGTTCGGCGTTGCCGTGCCCGAGGATGACGGCGGGAGATGGCGTCGTGAGATCGGTCCCCCGTGGTGGCAGCAGCCACGCCTCGACACGGCCGGACGGGGTGTCCAGCCAGAGCGTCTCGCGATCGGCTCGATCCTCTGCCAGCGGTGGTCGTTGGTGGATCCGTGTGCCGGGATAGACCATGGAGCGCTGTGCCACATAGAGAATCACAAGCCACATCAGGTACACACCGACGAGGCCGAACAGCCAGGGAACGAGAGGCGCCATTCTCAAGACTGGGCTATCGTCCGAAGACGATCCGCTCCCGTTCACAAGAGACCTCCAGACTGCCGCACTCTGCCCCGGTAACACCGATGTCGCGGGTGCACGGTGTGAGCTCGAGCCGGCGATCGGCTGCCTGGATCGGTATCGCCAGGGCCAGGAGCAAGACGACTCCGAGCGGCTTGCGCGCTGTGGACAGATTCCGGGACATTGCCATTATGCGCCCCCCTCACCCTCAGGAGAAGTACTCATGATACCCGTCCTCTTCTTCGGCGTTGCCGCCGTCGTTCTGCCCAGCCTTGTTCTGCGCGCCATCCGGAAGCGCCAGAGCTACTGTGGCCAGAGACCTGACCCGTGCATCTGGTGTCGGAAGCAGTGTGACTACTACGATCTGAGTGGAGCCGAGTGATCTGACAGAGGCTCTTTCACCGCCACCCTCTCTGCCCGTTCAGGCCTCGATTCGGCATCGGCGCCAGATCACGATCCGGTTCGCCGGTCAGGACGCCGCCCGAAACCCACTGCTCGTCTGAGCCATAGATCTCGGCCACGAGCAGCTGTGTGAGTCTCTCCCGTACGCCAACCGTGTCCGACTCGTCGGCGAGGTCGTGCAATTCCATGGGGTCGTTGTCGACGTCGAACAGTTGCATCCGGTTGCCGACGGGGTACCAGATCAGCTTATGGGCGCCGCTGCGGACCATACGCATCGCCTTCTCGTCCTCAAAATGCTCGCAGTAGAGATGGTCCCGTCGCTCTTGTGAGACCAGCGACAGTCCCTCGACAGAGTCGGGCACGGGCAGATCGCAGAGGTCGAGCAGCGTCGGCATGATATCGCGCAGTTCCGCCAGCCGGTCGTCACGCACGTGGTGGCCGCTGGGCGCATACGCGGCGGTGGGCATGAGAATCAACGGGATCTTCGCCGACCACTCCAGCATCGGCGGTTTCGCCCACAGATCGTGATGCCCCAGCATGTCACCGTGATCGGAGGTGAACATGACGATCGTGTCATCGAGCAGGCCCTCCTCACGCAGGCAGCCGATGAGCAGTCGAATCTGATGATCGATGTACGTGCACTGGCCATAGAACGCCTGCCGAGCCAGCCGGGCGGCAGCGGCACTCGACGGACGGTCGACACGCTGGCGATGGAGGCGCAGGGCGTACGGCATGGCCTCCGTATCGCGAGCCCAGTCGGCGACGACGGGCTCGTCCACGCCGAGGCGTTCGTACATGTCGTAGTAGGCCTGGGGCGGTACAACCGGTGGATGGGGCGCGATGAACGACGCATACCAGAAGGCGGGCCGTGTGGGATCGCGTCGCTGAATCGTCTCGCACATCTGCCGTACTGTCCAGTTCGTCGGATGACACTCTTCGGGCAGGTGCCAGGGGCGCGTCGTGTAGACGTTGTTCCCCATACCGTGGGTCAGCTCGCGACCGGCATGTCCCTGGCGCACGAGGAATCGTTCGAAGTCGTCCTGCACGTTGCCACCGAGGTGGTGGCGCCCCTCCTCACACAGAATCACTTCGTCAAAGCCGATCCTGTCCCTCTGGGGATAGACGTGCAGCTTGCCCACAGCGCAGGCCCGGTAGCCGTGCTCGCGGAACACTTGCGGCATCGTCGACAGACCCGGATTCATCGGCAGGTGTTCGTCGAAGGAACGATCTCCGTGGGTTCGCGCCGTCGTCCCCGTCATCAGGGCCCGTCGCGCCGGGATACAACTGGGCGTGGCGGTGTAGGCCTGCGTGAACAGTGTGCCGTTGGCTGCCAGCTCGTCCAGCGTCGGCGTCAGGACACTCTCGTGGCCGGCACAACCCAGCAACGGTCCAGGCCAGTGGTCGACACAGACAAGCAGGACGTTCGGCCGTGTCGCCGACATCCTACTAGCGTCCCTCGATTGTCTTCGACGCGAAAGGTTCCTTGCTGACCAGCTGACTCGTCATGCCGCCGTCGGCGAACATGTTGGCACCGGTGATCGAGGCGCTGCGGTCACACAGCAGGAAGGCCGCCAGTTCGCCCACCTCTTCCGGCTCGATGACACGACCGATGGGAATGTTCTGCTTCCAGTAGTCGAGGCAGGCCTCGGGGCTGGGTGCGGCGCTCTGCAGATCCTGCCAGATCTGCGTATTCAGCAGGCCGGGTGAGATGGCGTTGAAGCGGATCCCCTGTGGCGCCAGCTCCACCGCCATGCTCTTGCCCATGCCTACGACCCCCCACTTGGCGGCGTCGTAGGGCCCCGCCCCGGGCAGACACGACTGCGAGTGCACCGATGAGATATTGACGATGCTGCCTCCGTCTCCCTGTTGCAGCATCTGCCGGCTGACCTTCTGGGCCAGAAAGAACACGGCCCGCAGATCGAGGGAGATGACCCAGTCCCAATCGGCTTCCGTCGTCTCCAGGAAGGGCTTGGCGAAGTTGGCGCCGGCGTTGTTCACCAGACCGTCGATGCGTCCGAACTCCGCCACGGTGTCGGACACCAGTCCGTCGAGAGCCGCGTCGTCGCGCAGATCACAACTCAGACCCTTCGCCCCACTCAGTTCTGCGGCCACCGCGTGCGCTGCGTCTCCCCGCACGTCGGCGACCACGACCTTCGCACCTTCGCGGGCGCACACGCGGGCGATGCCGGCACCCAGCCCCCCTCCCGCGCCGGTGACGATGACAACTTTGTCCTGCAGCAACATCTGATCCTCCTCTTCAGGTCGTTTCGTCGGCCTCGGCTGCAGCGTGTTCACGCAGTGATCTGAGCATGTCCCTGACGTCGCCAGCCCCGCCGATAACGACGACCACTTCGACGACGAAGAACAGCACAACGGACAGGGCGAGAGTCCATGTCCACAACGTCTGCCAGCCGCTCATGTCGTAGCCTTTCCAGTCCGGGTGGGCAGGGGTCTCGGCGGATGTGATCTCTGCGTCAGCAAGGAAGCCACCACGATACACACCAGACTCGAGACGAAGGTGGCGATGCCGACGACCTTGTCCTCCACCATCCACTCGTACTCCGGCGGCAGGACATCGGCCCCGCCGAGGAAGATCGTCGTCAGGGGCAGCGCGCCGGCAACGACGAGGGAGGTCAGCGTACCCACCGTGTTGGCCTTCTTCCAGTACAGTCCAGCCGCCGTCGTCAGCAGCACGCTGGCCGAGTACATGGTGCCCGTAATCGCCATGAAACGGAAGAACGTCTCCGGTGGCGAGTAGAGATACCCCCAGGACAGCACGAAGATGCCGCAGGCGATCACGGCGAGCCGGGTGAGCTTGATCTTCTCGGCATCCTTCATATCCGGACGCAGAGGCAGCACGATGTCGTTTACCAGTATCGAGCTCCAACATAGCAGATAGCTGTCGAAGGTCGACATCATCGCCGCCAGCGCCGCCGCCACCATCAGGCCGCGCACCCCGGCGGGCAGGATTTGCGACAGGTAGGCGGGCATGGCCGCTGCCGTGTCGGGTTTGCCATCCAGCAGAGGCAGCGGAATCGAGTTGTCGCCGGCGAAGTAGGCCAGGGCGCAGATTCCCCACATCATCGGCATCAGTGCCCGCCCGAGAAACGACAGGCCGACAAAGCTGTAGAGCTTCTTCGAGGTTTCTGAATCCACCGTCGACAGGGCCCGTGACAGCGCCGGGGGCCACATGCCTGAAAAGGGAATCCCGAAAATGAGCCAGATGATGAACAGCCATCCCAGGTCGTCGCTGACGAAGGGATCGAAACCGCCGGCGCCGTATTCCCGCTGCACCGTCTCGACGACGGTGTCGTAGCCCACGTGAGTGATGGCGAAGTACGTGGTGAACACGACGCTGGAGAACAGGATGAGGAACTGCACGTAGTCGGTGAGCACCACCGAGACCATGCCGCCAATGACCGTATATGCCAGTACGAGCAGCAGCAGGCCTACCATCAGGTACGGCAGCATGTCGGGCGGGAAACCGATCATGTAGAGCAGAAACTTGGCCCCCAGCACGAGGAACAGTCCCATGTTCATCAGACCGGCAGCGAAGGTGATGATCGCTGCGATAATCTGCGTCGCGCGGTTGTAGCGCAGGCCGAAGAACTCGGCAATCGTGTGCACCTGCAGATCGCGCAGGCCCTTGATGATGAACCCGGTGCGACCGACGAAGACGAAGCCGATGAGGGCGATGACACCGATCGAGAAAGCTGAAAAGCCGCTGTTGTACCCCTGCTGCGAGAAGTACATCAGCGTCACCAGGCCCAGTTCGGTGGCCCCCATGGTGGCCATCGCCAGGTACAGCCTGAGCGTGCGGCCGGCCAGCAGGAACGAATCGTAGTCGCTGATGAGACGCCGCGTCAGCAGTGCCACCCCGGTGGTCAGCACCAGGAAGACGATGACGGTGATCCAGTCAATCCAGATGAAGTTCAAGAAAGAGCCCCCTCCTTTCGGGACAGGGTGCTCACATAACGAAAAGAGCGGCGCACCGGCAAGGCGGGGCGCCGCTCTTGAGCGAACCGGTCGAAAGGGCCGGCCGCAGCCCAGATGGGCTCTGTCAACGGGCTGCTAGTACGTGTCGTCCCGACTCCAGCGCCAGCTGACCTTCAACTGGATGCGGTCCACCTCGAGATCGTCGTTGCCCGACAGGACGCTCCAGTATTCGGCGTCAAAGGCCAGGGCTGGCAGGATGTCGTACGGCAGCAGCCCGAGGGTGATCACGAGGAAGTTGGGATTGTCGAAGTCCTGTCCCTTGCGGTCACCCGGTGTCAGGTGCCACACGGTGTACTCGTAGCGTGCCGTCAGGTTCGCCATCAGGGCACGCCCTCCGATCGGCATCGACACCCTCACGTTCGGCCCCAGGGTCAGGTTGTATCCTTCGTCGGGAGATTCCGAGTCAAACCCGTATTCACCGATCGTGAAGCCCGCGCCGATCGAAGCGAAGGGGGTATGCTTCAAGTACCAGCCCTTCATGAACTGGCCGACGATGCCGCTGGAGAACACGGCCCCGTCGAGATCGTCCTCTTCCAGGTCGGAAGCGTACGTCAGCAACGCCACCAGGTCGCCGTAGACCGGCGACAAGTACCACTCCCAGTAGCCATCCTCGTGCATCGAGTGCATGCTGAACGTCGGCAGGAAGAAGCTGCCATCCGCCTCTTTCGTGCCGGGATCGTAGCCACTCGGCAGGCTGTTGCTCATCGACGTGGTGGCGACACCGACGTGATACCCGTACAACGAGGGCAGATCACGGGCGCCGGCCGATGTGACGCCCATGAGCCCCGCCGTCAGCAGCGTCAGGGCGAGGCGCGTCATCAGAAGGACCCTCCCTTGGCCAGTTCCGCCTGACGCTCTGGCACGGCTCCCTCCTGCGCCGTCTGGGCGTTGATCAGGGACATGGAGATCCCGGTGACGATGCCGGCCGACTCGACCCGCTCGACCTCGGCCAGGGTCTGCTCACCCATGGCGATCGACTCTTTCAGGAAGGACAGATCCTGTGCCTGCTGATAGCGGGCGTAGAGGGCGTTGGCCAGCATGCTCATGGTTACGCAGCGCTTCTGGGCCACCTGCGGGTCGTCGCCGGCCGCCTTCAGCTCCTCTACCAGTGGCCGCAGTGCAGCCACAGCTTCCGCAGGATCCTCGTAGTCACCCATCCCCTGGGCCTCGTAACCACCATCGCTGAAAGACAGGGAACCACCGCCTGGCAGAGCGATCTGGGACGGGCCGCTTGCCGCCCCGCCACCGGAACTTGCGCAGCCGGCCAGGAACAAACCAGAGATTGCGATCAGACTCGTGACGATACGCATGAGCGTGGACTCCCTCTTGAAGTGTAGTGGCTAGAGCTTGCTTACGGCCTTGTTGAACTGCTTCTCGGCATCCTCCGAGTAGTCGTCGCAGAAGTGCCAGTAGCCCTCGTGGATTTTCTCGCCTGTCATGCCATCGCCAAGTTCGTAGATGGCCGTGACCCAGATGAGCTTGCCTTCGTATTCGGGGTACCATTGCGCCGTGGTGCGCGTCGCCTCTTTGGCATCGTGCTTGACCACCCAGTCACCCACTGCCTGCAACACCTTCGCCTTGTCCGCCTCCGAGACTTCCGGCATCTCGAAGTAGCATGACACGATGACATGGTCACCGTAGTTGAGCACCTCGAAGGTGCGATCATGGTAGGTGAACTCCCAGAAGTCGTCGGCCTCGGCGTGTTCTCCCGCCAGCTCCGACAGGTCGTCCTCGAGGATCATCAGCAGTTGTTCACCCTTCAGTTCCGTCAGTTCCTGCCTGGCGACGTCGCCGACGAGATCTTCGGACAGATCCTCGATCTCGTCACCGATCTTGGCGCTCTGCTTCTTCATGAAGTTCCAGTAGCTCTTGGCGAAGTCTTCGCCTTTGAGCGAGCCATCGAAGTGATACCGGGCGACGATGGTGACACGGTCGTCGTCGTAGCGTGCCTCGGTCAGCTCGGCATGCCTCACCTGGTTGCGCTCGAGCCACTGGTTCAGGTCCTCGAGCACCGTCTTCTGGGCCTCGTCGGTGAGGGAGCCGATGGAATGCCGGTACTTGACGAGGACGGAGTCGCCGTAGTTGTAGAGCCGGATCGACCGGTCGGCGTACGAGTAGTGCCAGGCTCCCTCCCCGACACCGGGTACGTCCACTTCGTAGTCACCCCAGTCGTCGTCTTCGGTGATCAGCGGGATGTCGCCTTTTTCGAGGTAGTCGATCTTCCCTCGGATCTTCTTCAGGTGCTCCTTCTTCACGTCGCGCCAGGCGCGCTCCGTCCAGATCAGAATGCCGCTGGCAGCGCGGAAGTAGTACTTCAGTCGGTTCTCGATATCTCCGTCATCGACCCCGTCCGTGAAGTCATAGATGTACGTCAGGTAAAGCCGGCCATCCTCGACCCCGGTCTGCGGCTCTACGTCTTTGTGTTTTTTGGCCCACGACCTGCGCGCCTTCGCCGGGCCTTTGTGATCGTACACCTGCTGGGCGAATCGAGCCTGGTAAACGGGCTGGCCGAGAAACAGGAACTCGAGGCGGCTGCCATGGGCCCGAATCAGACCGGGATACGTCACCGTGCGGATCGTGTTGTCGCCGACCCCCCAGGCGCCATTGATCATCACCTTCCACTCGTTGGCTCCGGCTCCCTCGACCGAGTGTACGGTCTCAACGTAGCCCTCCGAAGTCTGTACGCCGGTGTGCTTTACGTTCTCCGTCGCCTTGGTGATGATTCGCTCGATCTCGCCATTGGAGTAGAACGTCTTGTCCTTCGCCGACGCCGCTCCGGCGATCGTCAACAGACCGGCCAGAACTGTGATCGGCATGATTCGTCTCATGGGTGCGTCCTTCCGATGATGATTGGGGGCGCGGGAGTGATCAGCGATCCAGTGCGGCATCTACTCCGTACCCTGTCAGCAGTTCGAACTGCGCCGGGCGGCTCGTCACGAAACGGACGCGGAGTCCCTCGGGCCACTTCAAGTCGTCGGCGATCCGGGGCGACACGGAAGTGAGCCCATCGCAGGCCAGATCCACCGCTCTCACGCCTTCCATCTCGTACCGTGACAACTCTCCCTCCAGAACCGTCGGGCTTTCACCGGTGAGTTGTCCTTCGATCCTCAGTTCCACGAAGTGTCCCTGGCGTCTCAGCTCCGTCAGTCGAATCAATGATTGCCACCACCCTTTCTCGGATGACATACAGGCACAAACCGTGCCGAGTAGCCAAGACGATCTCACATCCACCTCAACCCGTTAGTTTACAATATGTTATGAATAATCCAGAAGAACCACCCGCTGTCGCGATGAGCGACCATAGATCGTTCATATTGCACGATTGCATTAAAATGACGCCCTGTTGTTCAGACATACGTGCGTCAACGTAAACGTAGTTACGATCATTCGTGCATAAGCGACGAAATTGCGTCGCTTATCGACGTCATTCTTCCGGGTCGGGCCGGTGCAGGCCAACTCGGCGCAGACGCCGGCGCAACTTCTCCGGATGTACGCCAAGCTGCCGGGCCGCGCCTCTGTCCCCATAGATGACCCAGTTCACCGACTCCATAGCAGCCTGCAGAAATTCGCGTTCCCTGGCTGCCAGCTGTGAATCGAGGTCATCCAGACTCGACAGATCGGCCGGCTGTCCGGTGGCGGTCTCCTCGATCAGGGGCAGGTCGTCGAGCCGGATCACGCCATCGCTGCAGACAAGGACGGCCCGCTGTATGAGGTGTTCAAGCTCGCGGACGTTTCCGGGCCATCCGTATCTCCGCAGCCGCTCGTCCACCTGCTGGGAGAGGGTGGGACTGGGTCGGTTCAGGTGTCGCGAGAAGCGCTCGAGAAAGTGTGTCGTCAACAGCGTCACATCCTCCCGTCGCTCGCGCAGGGGAGGAATGTGCATGACGAAGGGGGACAGACGGTAGTAGAGATCTTCGCGAAACGTACCCTGACGACTCGCGGCCTGCAGGTCCCGGTTGGTGGCTGCGATCACGCGGGCACGTGCCCGGATCTGTCGTTGTCCTCCGACCCGGTGGAAGACACCGTCCTGCAACACCTGCAACAGCACACGCTGCGACTCGAGTGGGAGGTCCCCGATCTCATCAAGAAAAAGCGTCCCCCCCTCAGCCAGCTCGAACCTCCGATGCGCCTCGAGACGGCACCGGTGAAGGCGCCCTTTTCGTGACCGAACAGTTCGCTCTCCACCAGGCCCTCGGGAATGGCCCCACAGTTCACCTGCAGAAACGGCCCCTCGCTCCAGGCGCCCAGCGAATGAATCGCCCGCGCCGCCAGTCCCTTGCCGGTGCCGGTCTCGCCCAGGATGAGCACGGTCAGATCCGAGGCGGCCACGGTGTCGATCTCGACCAGAACCCGTCGCAGCGCCGGGCTCCGACCGACAAGCTGATCGGAACCCGGGAGCCCGAGCTCCGCCTCCAGCGCTCGCAGTCGGTCACTGCCGGCATCCGGCTCGATGGCCAACTTCACAGCAGCGGATGTTGAGTAGTTGAGATCCCGATCGATGGCCTGAACCTCAAAGGTGTAGCTGCCCACGGGCAGGTCGGGCAGTTCCACGCGTCGACGTGTCGTCGTGCGCCACTCTTCTGACTGACCCAGGATACGGTAGGCGTAGACGAGACGGTCGTACGCTGTGCTGAAACTTGCGCCCGAGAACTCGACGGTCACCAGTCGCTGGGCGGCGCCCAGGGTTACCACGTCATCAACGGCGTACCGCTGGTCGGCAACGACGCCTCTCAGTTCGACTCGTGGCGGCTCCTCGGGAGGCGCGTAGCGGGTGACGCCTGCTTCGGTGGCGATCCACATGCGGCCGTCACTACCCTCCTCTATGTGCTGCACCGCGTCGTGCACGAGACCTTCCCGCCGGGAGAACGCCTGAAAGGCGAGACCGTCGTAGCGACACGCACCACCGCCGAATGTGCCGAACCAGAGGTGGCCGTCGGCGCTTTGACACATACTCCGAATGCTGTTGTGGGCCAGGCCATCACGCGTCGTGTACGTGGTGAAGCCCTTGCCGTCGAAGCGGGACACCCCTCCCCCCCACGTGCCGAACCAGAGATCACCGCCACGATCCGGCAGGATGCACCAGACCTGATCGTGCGCCAGGCCGTCCTTGGTCGAATAGCTCCGAAAGCTCTTGCCATCGAAGCGGGAGACGCCCGATTCGACGGTGCTGCACCAGATGGCACCTTCAGCGTCCTCCGCAACCGACCAGACCTGGTTGTGGGGCAGGCCGTCTGCCGTTGTGTAGGTGATGCAGCGGTCGCCGTCGAAGCAGGTCAGTCCGCCGCCCTGCGTGGCAAACCACATGCGGCCGCTGTGGTCCTGGTGGATACCCCAGACACTGTCGTGTCCCAGCCCGTCGGCGGTGGTCAACCTGGACAGCCGTTCGCCGTCCAGGCAGACCACCCCCTGGCCAAACGTACCGAACCAGAACCGGCCCTCCCGATCGCGACAGCTCGACCAGAGGAAATCTCCCACCTCCTCCGTTCCCGGCACCCTTTCCGCCTCCTCGCCTCGGGCGCGGAAGAGGCCGCCCCCCCATGTGCCGATCCACATCGAGCCGTCTCCGGCGTCGCAGAGGGTTTCGACACGTCCAGCGGGCAAACCCGACTCCACCGCGATCGTGCCGACCCAGTCGCCATCGTAGCGCGACAGCCCGCCACCCCACGCGCCGACCCAGACACATCCCCGCTCATCCACGTGGGTGGCATTCACCTGACTGCTCGACAACCCGCTTCCGGCGGTGTGGGCCCGGACAGTCTCACCGTCCCAGTGCACCGCCCCGTTTCCGCGTGAACTGACCCATAGCCCCCCCTCCCGTCCCGCGGTGAGACGAATGACGGGGCCAACTGTGGATAGAGCTTCGTGGCGCTCGAATCCCCCGGGACCGTGTAGATAGATGCCGCTGCTGGCGCCGACCCACAGACGGCCCTCCGCGTCTTCGCAGACAGCCGAAACCCGCTCGTCTCTGAGTCCGATGCATTCGCTGCCATTCTCTCGCCGCCGATAGACACCCGCCGTCGTCCCCAGCACGAGGCCGCCGTCTCGATCCGCCAGCATGTCGAGGATCGGCGTGTCTCCAGGGAGACCCGCATCGGCGGGGACGAAGCGCTCACCGTCGAATCGCGTACAGCCCCCTTCTCCTCCGGCGATCCACAGGTCGCCGCAGGAGGAGAGACACATTGCCGCGGTGCTTTCCCGTGTCAGACCGTCCGCGTGGGTGAATATGTCGATCCCGGCCTCGTCCAGCCGCGCCAGACCAGGCGACACCTGACTGAACCAGAGAACTCCGCGACGGTGGTCGAACAGCAGGCGAGGAATCCACTGGATGACGCCGTCCGCGGGTGTCAGCAGACCCGTGGTGGCGCCGTCGAACCGGCAGATCCCTTCGTACGTTGTCAGAAGAAGGCACCCATCTGCGCCCGTCGTGATGTCGTTGATGAGGACGGACGGCATGCCATCAAAGGCGTCGAATCCCAGCCAGGGACCGGAGCGTGTACCGCCGCCAACGGGGATGGCCGGTTCATCGCGGATCGGTGCCCGGTACAGATCCAGACTCCAGGCCTCGTCCGTAACCAGCCCGGCTTCCCGAAGCGCCCTGCTCCAGCCCGGATCCCCCTGCAACACGGACCGGAACGACCCGATCTGCGCCGTCGACTCCACGGTGAAGACATAGGCCACGACATCTTCGGCGAGGATACGTTCGCAAGGTCGTCCGTCGACGAGTCCGGCTTCTGCCAGGAGGGTCTGGAGGTGCCGGTTCCACGCTGTACTGAATCGACCCTGCTCCTCGGCAAGGACCTGAAAGGCCAATCGACAGAGTGTCGTTGCGGCGGTCATTCCAGCAGTACGACCTTCTGGCGTTGTACCTGAGTGCCCGATTGAAGACGCAACAGGTACCTACCTGATGCCACCTTGAGGCCCGTCGCATCGATACCGTCCCAGCCAGCCACGTGCCGCCCGGCGGCCAGGTCCCCGGCGATAACGAAGGTGGAACCGGAGGTCGGCACTACCGGATCCTCACCTCCGCGCCCTTTTCAGCCGATGCGTAGATGCCATCCAGCATCTTCTGCACCATCAGACCGTGTTCGGCGGGCGCCATGGTGGGCGTATCGTGCAGACAGTGATCTACGTAATTGCGCATCTTGGCCGAGAACACATCTGCCCCCGGGCCTGAGGGCAGCCAGTTCGGCTGTGAGTTCGACATGTAACCGCCATCGTCGGAAAAGAGCCCTGGTGGATCCCAGTTGGCCCCCGCCTTCTCTCCCATGAGGGTGAAGTTCCACACATCCTTCTCGATGTGGGCGGCGAAGGACGCCTCGATGGAGAGCACGGCGCCGTTGTCAAAACGGATCTGACCGACGGCGAGATCCTCCACCGTATAGGACTTGTGGTCCCAGTTCGGCCACTGGGACACCACGTCTGACTTGCGGTCGCCCAGATAGGTGAAGATGCTGCCACTGGCCGACACCGGCGTCGGCGACCCCATGGCAAAGTGCGTCATCTCCAGCGCGTGTACGCCGATGTCGATCAAGGGGCCGCCGCCCTGCAGATCCTTGCGCCCGAAGACGCCCCAGTTGGGGATACCGCGGCGGCGCAACGCCTGAATGCGACCGTAGATGACCTTTCCCATCCGCCCGGAATCGACGGCATCCTTGATGAATTTCGTGCGCGGATCGTAGCGGTGCTGAAAGCCGATCACGAGCTTGCGGCGCTTCCGGTTTGCCGCGGTGATCATCTTCTTCGCCTCGGCAGCGGACATGGCCATCGGCTTTTCCACCATGACGTGGGCCCCGGCGTTGCTGGCGGAAATCGAGGCCTCGGCGTGAGCGCCGTTCGGCGTACATACACTGACGGCGTCAGGCTTGACCGTGGAAAGCATCTTGCGATAGTCTGTGAAGATCCCGTCGATACCGAACTGCTCCGCCTTGGTTTCCATCCCGGGTTTCGAGATGTCCGCCATGGCCACCATCTCCACATCTTCCATGTCCTTCAGGTAGCGCATGTGCGCCCCGGCAATGCCGCCGGCGCCGATGAAGGCGTAGCGTAGCTTCTTCTTCGCAGATGCCTTGCGGCTGCCCTTCCGTTTCGCCATCGATCTCTATCTCATCTTTTGTGGAACTGCTTGCTGTGATCTGAGGAGTGCGTAAGCTACCGCAGCAGCCAACTCCCTTCCAGTGAGCCTTCTCGACTTGATACCGGACCCCTTCCGCATCATCGCCCACCGCGGCGCTTCCGGCTATGCACCGGAAAACACGATGACCGCCTTCCGCCGGGCCGTCGACATGGGTGTCGACGAGATCGAGACCGACGTCCATTTCACACAGGATGGTGAGCTCGTGCTGCTCCATGACCACAGCCTCGACCGAACCACGGACGGATCGGGGGCACCACAGCAGTACTCACTGGCGCAGTTGCGTCGGCTCGACGCGGGCTCCTGGATGGGCGCTGAATTCGCCGGCGAACGACTCCTCAGCCTTGGCGAGCTGTTCGCCGCCTTCGAGGACCGCCTGACCTATCACGTGGAACTGAAGGATCGCAGCGCTGGGATCGGCGCCGCCACGGCTGCTATCGTCCGCCGCTACGGAAGAGAACGGGAGACACTCGTCTCTGGTTTCGACTGCGATGCCGAACTGCTCGCCGCCAAAGCCGCGGCACCCGGCGTGCGGTCCACCGTCCTGGTGTCACCGAAACTCGACCCCGGCCAGAGTATCAGCCGGGCCGTACGCGACGGTCACGACGGCGTTTCTCTCCATGTCGAGATCATCGACCCGGATCTGGTGGCCACAGCACAGGCCGCGGGGTTGGAGCTCCGCTGCTGGGGGATTCGCAATCGGCAGGACATGGAGCGGGGTGCCGTCACGGGCTGCAACGGCATGACGATCAACTGGCCCGACTGGCTGCAGCAGTGGGTGGCCGAATCCAGCTGACGCTATTGGGTCGTGATGGCGTCCTGTCGCAGGGGCAGAGAGACGTGCAGATGATCGGCCGTGCCGCCATGTCGGTCGGTGGGGCCGCCGTGCCGATCGGCTTTGAGGCCGAGGGCGAGAAACACCCCCTGACGGGCCCAGTTTCGCAGATCGCCGGCATCGCGCACACGCAGATCGATAGCGTGAGCGTAGCCGTTTCTGGGGGATGTGAAGTGGCTGGACCAGGAGGGTTCGGTCAGCCCCATCTCACCGTAGTTCGACGGTTTGCGGGTGACGTCTGTGAGGATGAGAGCCCCCTCGCCGAGGCGGGCGACCCACAAGGCGTTGCGTAGCGTCGGGTGCAACCGGTACCACTCGGCACGCAGCTCGTCGCTCTTGAAGTTGGACCTCGGAAAGTGCGTCACCGACAGACAGCCTGCCGTCAACAGCATCGTCGGCAACGCCAGCAGCAGCATGAGGGCACGGCGAGGTGACCGCAGGCGCAGGGCCATGGCCACGGCAATCGCCAGGGTGACACCGCCGGCCAGCAGACCCGCCGCCATAGCCGGCCACTCCGCTGTCGGATAGTGAGCCAGCAGCAGCAGTTGAACCCGCACCAGCAGGATCAGGCTCGTCAGCGTTCCGGCCAGAAGCAGGATCAGTGAGGCCACCACGGACATGTCAATCGCCCGTGGTGTCGTCGTGGCGGATCTGCGCCGCAAGTTCGACGAACCGTTCCTCGAGGCGGTCATACTTCTCACTGAGAGCGATCAGCACGTCCTGCGTGTCGGTGACCCGCTGCTCGAGACTGTCGATGCGGTCGCCGCCGTTGCTACGTACGACGCGGCGTACTCCGGCCCCGGCGCCGACGAGGGCGACAAGACCGAGGCCGTAGAGGGCGAGTTTGCCCAGCACACCTGCGGCCTTGCCCAGACCTGACCAGAGCGGGGATTCCGCGCGCTCCGGGGAGAGGATCAGCGTGGCGACATGGGTCGGATTCGACCACTTGTTCGCGGCGGGTTTGCCCCACGCCCTCCACTTGTAACGCCCGTCGCCGTCGTGATCGGAGACGATGATGTCGAAGCCGACCTGCTGCCCGGAAGACAGAGAGATGGGATCCCGACGAACATCCTTGTAGACGGGGACCTCCCATTCGTAGATCGTGGTCGCGCCGACGCGATGCCAGGCCACGTTGGCGAGCTTCTCCGTTGCCACAACGTGCTGCACGCCCTTGCTGTAGGCACAGGGATTGCCGCAGTTGGGCACGTACTCCCCGTCACCTGCGACGACGGAGAACTGCATCGGGTTCTCAAACCGTCCACCCGAACGACACCTCTTCACGTCACCACCCCAAGTGTAGATGTCGGCGGCGTCGGTGCGATCCCAACGTCCGCCGACGACATGCTCGTCGTCCTCGACTTCGACAGCGACATACACCCGATCCGTCTCCGGACTGTAGCCGACGCGGAAGGTGGACGGCGCCGTGCCCCCGATGGCATGGGTCCGGAGTTCCGGCCAGTCCGACAGGTCGCCGTCGATGGTCGGTGGATCCATGATCAGGGCCGTGGCCTTCAACCCAGCTTCGCCGCAGTCGGCCTGGGCCGACGTCGCCGCCAGCAGGGCAGCCACCGGGAGAATGACGATCAGTCGTGTCCATTCACGTCCCATCACGCCTCGTCTCCTTTACGACCGCCATCGTCGATGCGGTCGAGTTTCTCGCTCAGGGCGATCATCACGTCCTGTGTGTCCGTCATCCTCGACTCGATGCGGGAGATCCGCTCGTCCATGGCCTCCGCCGCCTCGGGATCGGGTGCCGGCTGCCGGCCGCCACGCCGTATGAGATAGGCGGTGAAGCCGATGGCGAGAATGATGGCACAGCCGCCGCAGAACTTCGCGATCGTATGCATCACCTCGTACCCGGGACTCCCCCGCTGTTCCATGTAGAGGCCGACGGGGGTCGGGGCCATGGGCGGGGTCGGCGCCCCGATCTGGTCTGCCGCCGCCATCCTGGCCTCGACCCCTGCCATGCGTGCCTCGGCTGTGGCGATGGCACCCGCCCGTGAAGCGACAGCAGCGATCTCACCCGCCATACGGGCAGCTGCGATCGCCGCCTGCTGACCGGACAGCTCTCCCTGGTGCTCCACCAGTTGTTCCACGAGTTGGCCGATCTCGGCACCGAGATCCTCGAAGTGTTCAAGGTTTTCAAGGTGCTTGAGCTTCTGCAGGGCTTCTAGGCCCCCCAGGCCTTCGAGACCTTCCAAACCTTCCAGGTTGTGCAGGTGGACGTTGTGCCCACTGTGCCCGTCGTTCCAGGCTTCGAGAATTGACACCAGCACTGCAGCGTCGGCCGCCGACAAGTCTGACGGTCCCAGCAACAGACGCCCGACGCGGTTGTTGTCCATCTTCTTGCCGCTGACGGCCGGGCCCCACGGCACCCAGGCGGCGTTGCCGTTGCCATCGTTGTCGATGGCGACGACGTCGAAGCCGATCAGATCGCCTTCATCCAGTTCTACTGGCCGTCTTCGATCGAGGACCTTGCCGCGCCATTCGTAGACGATCCGATCTCCCTCGTTGCGCCAGTTTCCCAGCGAGCCGGCGTGGCCTCTGATGCCGTCTTCGTGGTGCGCACGAGCCGTCGGCATCCTCTACTGATAGGGGCTGCTGCCATCGGCCAGCCCCGACACGTAAACCTCGATACCGTCACGGTAGATATCGTTGCTGCCGTCCATGAACAACTCGTCGTCACGGGCAACGACGGCGACATAGAGCATGTCCTCGTCGTCGTCATACCCCACCATCATCGATGGGCTGAAGTCGTCACTCGCGCTCAGATCGACGTCGTCCAGGTCGGTGGGGCCGTACGCCTGGAAATGGTTGCGCATCGGGATGCGCTGTACGCCCTCGGGCCAGTCGGACAGGTCACCGTCGATGCGGATCCCCTCCACCGGCACGGCCAGTGCTACAGGCGCGAGGATGTCCTGGCCGTTGGTAATGGTCCTGATCTGTGCCTCGGCCGTGCCGGCCAGCAGGGCGGCGGCCAGCCCGATGCTCGCCCAACGTGTGGGGAAGGATAGGTGTGTCATGGGTCGTTCCTCGGGAATGAGCGTCCTGGCTAAACCAAGTGTCCGTACTGCCGTCGATCCAGTTTGTCGGTCATGTCGATGAGGACGCCCTGAAGATCGGTGAGCTGGCTGTCGATGCGGTCCATGCGCCCTTCGAGATCACTCTCTGGGGTATCCGACGTAGTGCCGGCCTCCGGCACCCATTCACGCAGGGGGCGACCCGCCTCATCGGTAAAGGCGCCGACGAGAATCATGATCAGGTCGATCGTCGCCCAGATGCCGAAGCCACCGACGGTGATCACCATGAGGATGGCCGTGCCGATCTTGCCGACGTAGAACCGGTGGACACCGAGCCACCCCAGGAAGAAAGCCATCAGCGCCGCGGCCAATCTCGAGCGTTCCGAGACGTGGCCGGTCATCACTTCTTCTCCGTGTCTGAATCTGAACCTGTGCCGCGCAGGGCGGCCAGTTCAGCATCCACCTTCTGCCGCACATCGAGATCGGCGAAGCGACGACCGAGCAGGGCATCCTCCCCCAGCTCGCCGCGGACTTCGGCAGAGACTTCCTGGGCCAGATCCGACAACTCGAGCCGCTGGCGCAGCCGCTCGAACTCGCCGCGATTGTGCTCCAGCCGCTGCTCGAGCCGGTGGATGTAGTCGGCGGGGTCGGTAGACTCCGAACCCGTCCCGCCATTCGTCGCCGGCGCAGGCTTGCCCTGAGACGCCCGGATTTTCGCGATGAGGCTGCCCAGTCGGCGACGGGCGTCATCCAGGTCTTCGCGCAGGGACGTCAGTTGCGCTTTCAGACGTTCCACCGTCACGCGTCCTTCTTCCATGGCCGGGTCCAGATCATCGGCGGCACCATCCAGCAACACTCGTCGGCCGAGAATCTGGCGCGCCAGTTCCTCTTCCCCCGCATCCAGCGCCTGCGCTGCCCTCTGCTGCAGCTGTGTGCTTCTGTCTCGGTGGCTCTCCTGCTCCTTCTGCAGGCGGCGCACACCGGCCACCGCGGTGCCTACCGCCGCCGTCACCCGGTCCACGTCGGCCTCCATGTCACGCACCATCTGGCGCACCATCTTCTCTGGATCCTCGAGCTGGTCGAGCAGTTCGTTCACATTCGAGCGCACGATATTCGAGATCCGAAACAGCGTTGCTTTGACCATGACACCTGCTCCTGTGGAATGCGTTCTACTCATGCCTGCCCTGTTTGCAAGGCATGTGCCAGTCGCCGCAGGAGACATTGAGAAATCCGTAAGTGACTTGAAATAATAGAAGTTAAGAACTGTCGTAGAATCGACTCGAGGACGGGAACAGTGGCCGGATCCGCCAACCCGCAGGCGCCAGCCGCCAGATCGGCCGCGCCTGTGCCCGGGACAGAAAAGACAGAGGCCCGCCACCGTAAGGTCGCGGGCCTCGTCTCGATCGAAGCAGATGTAGCGGGTGCCCAACGCGGGCCCCCGAGTCAGAACGGGCCGACCACCTCGGCTGCCGGTTGGATGATCCCTCCACCTGCGCCCCCGAAGCGCATCACCACCACACCCAGCACCAGGATCAACAGGACGAGGGCATAGACCCTCGCCATTTCCGACAATTCGTGGCGCACCTGCTCCGGTCTTGGTAGTCCCATGGCGAAACACACTGCGAAGGACGTGCCATGCTTGCGCCACAGGGGTGGAGGCCCGCTGGCAGCACCAGAATCGGGACGGCTCTGTCCCGGTGGTGCCGTCGGTGCGCCAGGGCTGCCCCGCCCCGGTCCCTCACGCGGCGCGGGATCGGGCCAGCTGCGCCCGTCTCTGGCGTTGCACATAGGGCGTCACGATGTCGTACTTGCTGCACAACCTGCCGAAGCTGCGCAGCGTGATGCCAAGGGCGGAACAGGCGTCCTGATTGCTCTTGTAGACTCGGGCAACCCGCTCGATTGTCTCCCTGTCGAATCCGCGATTCATCATCCATCCTCCGTCGTGGGTGTGGGGGTGTGACGCGATCCACCCGTCAATGCAATGATCGTGCCCGTTCTCACATGGACCGGACAAGACCGGAAAACTCATTGATTTCACAGAGGTTACGGCGGAGTTGGAAGATCGGTTCAGATGGGCGGATGGCTGTTGCCGCCGCCGACTGGCGAGATCCGCCGCACCAGAGCCAACAGAGCCAACACGACACCAAAGGCACATACGATTGTGGCTCCTGTCGGCGTATCGAATCTATAGGAGAGGGTGCAGCCAAGGACACTGACAAAGAACCCCGTCGCCCAGGCGATCACCAGCCGTTGTTGCAGGCTGCCGGAGAATAGCACGGCGCAGACTGCTGGAACGATGAGGAAGCTGAAAACGAGCAACACCCCCGCCATGGGCACGGAGATGGTGATGACGAGACCGAAGCTCGCATAGAACAGAAAGTCCCACCATATAGCGCTACGCATGCCCTGCGCGGTGCCTGATCCACCGACTCCCGACAGACGACAGAAGCTGTCTCGAAACACCCAATGCACAGCAGCCACCGCCAGATAGACGGCGCTGGCGATGGCCACGTCTGCCCAGGAAACCCAGAGTATCTGGCCTACCAGGACGGTCTTCAGATGCTCGGCTCCATGGGGCGAGCGATCCAGGGCGAGGATACTTGCCGCCGCGGCCACCACGTAGACGATACCGATCGTTGCTTCCTGTGGCAGATCGGCACGCTGAGAGCGCGTAAGAGCAAAGAGAGAAGCGCCACAGAATGTTGCCGCCAGAGAGGCGCCCAGTGCAGCAGGACTACCCAGCTCATAGCCACAGAGTATGGCCAGGGCGGCGCCAAGGGCGGCAATCTGCGCCAGTGCGAGATCGACGAAGATGACACCCCGTGCCAGGATGTGGACGCCGAGGTAGGCATGGATGAGGACGAGAAGCAGACATGCTGCGATGGGCGCAGCCATCAGAGAAATGAAGTCCATCTAGCGTTCCTCTGCAGTGGGAAAGGAAGTCCCGAGCTGACGCAGAATGACATCGAACAGGCTGATGTAATCCTCGCTGCCATCGGTGGCACCCACGGCGGCGGGTAACTCGACGACACGAGCCATGGTACGTTCGGCCAGTCGTTGCGCCGGTCTCGTATCCGTGAAGGTTGATCGCAGGATGAGGGAGATCTCCTGCGTCTCGATGAGACGGACGAGATCACGGACGTGACGCGGAGTCGGTGGAATCCCCGGTTTCTCTTCGATGTAGGCAACGATCTCCAGGCCAAGCCAGTCGGTCAGGTATTCCCACTGTTTGTGGTGGGCAATGACCTTTGTACCGCGCCAGGGCCGTGTCAACTGCTCCCAGTGGCTGATCTGTGTGTCCAGGCGAGCGACGAACTGCTCGCGCTGCCAGCCAATCTGCTCAGAGTCATCGGGGCGCAGGTGCTGCAACCGGATGGCGATGGTTCTGGCGATCTGTCTGCCATTCAGTGGCGACAGAGTGTAGTGTGGATTCCCCTCTGGATGGATATCTCCGAGAGAGCGGTCGAGTTCCGTGGTGGGGATCTCGAGAATGGGCAGACCCCTTGACGCGTTGAGGGCACCTTGTTCGCCCGCCTGCAGCTGGCGATTGCGACTGCCGTCCACCAACAGTGGCAACCAGCCGATCTCAAGTTCGAGGCCGTTGTAGACGAGCAGGTCGGCGCTGCGCATACGACGCATGAAACTGGGACGCGCATCAACGAAGTGCGGGTCCTGGCTACCACGGGCGATGGCCTGCACGTCTACGAGGTCTCCGCCAACTGCCTGGGTCAACGCGGCCAGATCTGTCGTGGTGGTTACAACGTGTAGAGCGTCGGCATCGCTGCGAACCGCCCAGGCAGTCAAGACGACGGCGCCGAGTACGAGTGAGTAGATTCTCATATTCGGCTCAATACCGGTGCGCCGGGTGGGAGCCCATTGTCACATTCATCTGAAGCGAAACAACATTCGATGTCTCACCAGACTCGGCACGGCGATCGAATTGCAGACGAAGTGCAGAGAATTCACTGGGGATAAATCCCACCAGGAAGCTTGTCCGCCAGTCGTTTTCATCGCCCGGCATTCCCATCCGATCATAGCGGCCCTGCAGCCACCAGCGGCGTGCGATCTGCGCTTCGAGGCTCGTGTAGCCCCCACCTTCCTGCTCCTCGCCGCCGTCGATCTGGCCATGGTCAGCACGTAGATACTCACCACGCCAGATCAACCGGCGTCCCCATCCATCCAGGTCTCGCCACTGAATGGTGCCAAGGGTGCCCAGCAGTGCGGATGTCTTGCCCTGCGAATTCGCTCCCGTCGCATAGGAACCGCCCAGATCGAGGGTCCAGTTCTCCCCGACATCCCAGAAACTCCGGGCATGCCCCAGATAGAGCAGCTCTTCGCCCTCCGGGCTGTCGAACAGGTCGGAACGACCATCGAGGATCTGGCCCGTCAGTTCCAGGAACCACGGCAGGGGGGAGAGCCAACTGAGTGCCACACCGTCTTCCGTCAGACCTTCGTCTCCAAGGACGTGTTCATTGGCGAGAGGAGCATTGAGGAAGGGGTATTGATGCGCGTGTAGTGTGTTATGGTGACCCATCGCCGCCAGGAATCTGCCGGCCTTCATCTGCATGCCTCCGGGTAGCGATTGGGCTGTCACGAAGCCCTCTTCCAGTTCGACGCCTTCACCGCCCGGAAACGCAAGGAGCAAATCCGCTTTCAGGTAGGCATCGACGACTGCACTCAGCTGCAATTCAACTTCCTGAACACGCAAGCCGGTCGCGTCACTGGCGCCATGCCCGTGGCCCTGCCCTGCTTCACCATCAGCGTCATCGTGTGTTGCGTCGTCGGCATACACAGCGTCGAACAGCGCGTTGGCGCTGATTGCGGGGTTGAAAGAACGAGAAATCCCCGTCACGCTGGCGCTTGTATCCTGGGCGGATGCGAAGGGAATATGACACCACAATGCCGTCGCTGAAGCAACTAGAATCCGAGTCCATTGCATGGATTGCACCTCCTCTCTGAAGTGTCTGAAAACGTCGAACTGCGACGATATCAACCGGCGTAGAACGACGGCCCCGTCGAAAAGGCGATCGACAGGGATCCAGGTACTGGGGATCTCAGAACGAGACTACTGAAGAGGCAGAGGAGGCCCGCGTTGGGGCGGTAGGAAAAAGCCGTTGCCCGATGTCGCCGTGCGTACCGCTGTGCGTACTACGATGGATGCGAGCACGACGGAAATGACTGCGGGCCTGAGATTCTCCGCGTGTAGGAGAACCTGGCAGATCTCGCAATCGTCGTGATCCACCGGCGACACCAGGGAGGCATGGCACAGTGCCACGGCCAACCCGGCAAGCAGTATGATGACGAGGATCGCTGCGGCGCGACTGGGTACCGACGCGTGGGTCGGCAGCAGGCGAGATCGTATTTGAGCTACGGATGACATGAGACAGTAGCAGTATGGTGAGTCTGCGTGCCTTCGTCAAGGCCGGCTGTGCCCCAGCCGGCGGGATTCGCCTCAGCTCACGACGCCACAGAAGCGGGCGGCAGCCCGTGCATATACCCGGGCGCAGTGGGCCAGTCCCGCCATCGACACGCGTTCCCCATCGGAGTGCGCCGTCTCGTGTGCCGGCCCGTAGTAGACGGTGCTGACGCCGCCATCGTTGGCGTAGAGATTGGCGTCGCCCACCAGCCCCATGCCGATGACCTCGGGGCGCGTGCCGCTGTCCCTCTCGCCGGCGTCGAGCAGGGCGGTTACGAGGGGGTGACCGGCCGGTGTCTCGAAGGGCTCTCGATCGTTGCCCAGTTCCACCTCGAAGCGCAGACCGGAACGGCTGGACAGTCCGGCGCACACCGCCTCGAGTTCGACCCGGACGTCGTCGCAGGTCGTACCCGGTGTCCATCGTCTTGTGCCGGTCACCTGCCATTCCACCGGCAGGCGGTTGAACCAGTCTCCGGCCCGGACGATGCCGACGTTGAGTTGGTGACGGCCGCACAGCGGATGATGAACGCCGGCGGCGAAGCCCTCTTCCAGACGGTCGAATTCGGACAACAGGTCACCCAGCCAGCGTACGGGGTTGTCGACCCAGGGCACCTTGATCGTGTGGATCGGTTCGCGGTCAGCGTAGGCGGTGATCGTGAACAGGGCAGAGCCGAGGCTGGCCGCCCACACGGCGCGGGGCCCCTCGACGATGAGGATTGCGTCGGCCGGAATCCGGCCGGAGACCAGGTGTTCGATCAGCCGCCTGGGTCCCTCCTTCCTGCCCACGGGTGTTTCGTGGCCCACGACGCCGGTCAACCACAGGTCGCCGTCCAGCCGGATGTCGGCTCGCCGCAGGGCAGCGATACCATGCACCATGGCCACGAGGCCACCCTTCATGTCCTCGGTGCCGCGACCGAGGATCCAGTCACCGTCCCGCCCGGGGGCGTGACAGTCGCCCACCGGGATCGTGTCGGTGTGACCGTTGAACACCAGGCATGGCCCGTCCCCGGCGCCGGGCACGCGCGTGTAGATATTCGGCCGGCCGGGCAGGAATTCGTCCTGCTCGACGTCGAATCCCTCGCGCCGCAGCAGATCGGCGAAGAAAGCGCTGCCCCGTCCCTCGTCACCCGTCTCACTCGTCGTCTCGACGAAGGCGAGAGTGTCGCGGGCGATGGCCCCCGTGTCGATGGTGTCGATGGCCTCGGCGATCGTGGTCAGGTCGCTCATTCGCGGCTCGATGCCTGGGCCAGGAAACGGGCCACCACGTCGTCGCTGCCCTTGATGGACCGACGCAGCCAACGCAGCAGCAGATCGTGGCGTCCCTGCTCATCGAGCTGCCACGCCACATCCGAGGCGCGCAATCGCGAGCTCAGTTCGCGCAGAATGAGTGCGGCACTCACCGAGATGTTGAAGCTCTCCGTGAATCCGTACATCGGCACGTTCACCGCCTCCGTCGCCCGTGCCAGAGCCGGGGCGGTCAGGCCGTTCAGTTCCGTCCCGAACATCACTGCCACCGGGCCGGCCGTGACGTCGAAATCTTCGAGGCGTACCGCGTCCGGCCGTGGCGTGGCCGCCACCAGACGGTAGCCGCGTCGCTCCAGATCATCGCAGCAGGCATCGATCGTGCGCCCCTCTGCCGTTCGCCAGCGGTCCAGATCCAGCCACTGGGACGCACCGAGGGCGACGTCGCGACTGACGGTGTAGTCGTTGCGGTCCTCGACGATGTGGACGCCCTGCACCCCAAAGCACTCACACGAGCGCAGCACGGCGCTGGCGTTGTGGGGCTGGAAGATGTCTTCGAGAACCACCGTCAGCCAGCCGGTGCGCTGCGCCAGAACATCGTGCATCCGCGCCAGGCGTCGTTCGGTAACACAGCCGGACAGATGCTCGATCAATGCATGCTGTAGTTCCGGCGCGATGTCCGTCATACGATGCCGGCGCCATCGGTGGCGGTGCAGACGTAGACCTGTGGTTCGTTGCCCGTCTCAGCGCGGTAGGCGGAGGCAACCGACTGCGCCAGCTTCTCCGCCTGTGGGGCCTCGGCCAGGGCCACCGCACAGCCACCGAAACCCGCCCCCGTCATGCGCGCGCCGTGACAACCGGCCACGCCCCGGGCGCACTCAACCATGATGTCGAGGGCGGCCGATGACACTTCGAAATCATCGCGCAGACTCACATGGCTGGCGTACATCAACTCTCCCATGCGGGCAGTCTCTCCGGCGGCGAGCGCTTCAGCCGCCTCGGTGGTCCGCTCATTCTCCGAGATCACATGGCGGGCCCGGCGCAGGGCCAGATCGTCGAGCTCGCCGGCGCGGGCGACGAGCTCTTCGGAGGTGACATCCCGCAGGGCGCTGACGCCGAAATGGGCGGACACGCTCTCACACTGACTGCGACGCTCGTTATAGGCCGAATCCACCAGGCCGCGGCGAGTCCCGGTGTCGAGGACGACCACCGCCGTACCCGCCGGCAGTGGCACGTGGCGGCCTTCGAGGCTGCGACAGTCCAGCAGCAACGCATGCCCGACGCGTCCGGCGGCGGAGATCATCTGGTCCATGATGCCACAGTTGACGCCCACCCACTTATTCTCGGCGCGTTGGCCGAGCCGGGCCATGACCGCCGGGTCCCACGCCAGATCGCTGACCTCGGCAAAGGCTCGGGCCGTGGCCAGTTCCAGTGCCGCCGACGACGACAGGCCCGCGCCGATGGGGACATCTCCGGCGACGGCCCCCTGCCAGCCGGTGAGCGTGTGACCGGCGTCCATCAGCGACCAGGCTGTGCCCTTGAGGTATTCCAGCCAGCCCTGTTCGGCCGCTTCCTCCGGCAGCGGGGGTCCGGCCTCCTTCACGTCGCTCAGCGAGAAAACCCCGGCGTCGCCCATATCGACGCCCTGCACGTGCACCTGACCGTCGTCGGTGCGGCACAGCGCGATCCACACCGCCCGGTCGATGGCCATGGGCATGACGAAGCCGTCGTTGTAGTCGGTGTGCTCACCGATCAGATTCACCCGCCCCGGGGCCCGTACCATCACGTCGGGCTCACGCCCGTAGGCTTGCCTGAAAGTGTCGCGCACGGCAGCGGCTGGAGCTGCGGATGTCTCACTCATCTTTCTCACCTCACTCTTCATGCTGCGCGATACCCGACCGCAGATGGGCAGCCGCCGCCTCCGCCGTCAGGTCGCGCTGGGCCTCTCCCAGCATCTCGTACCCCACCATAAACTTGCGCACCGTCGCCGAGCGCAGAAGTGGCGGATAGAAATGGGCGTGCAGCTGCCAGCCGTCGCCCCCTTCGATCGACGGTCGGCCGTGCCATCCCATCGAGTAGGGAAAACTGGTGTCGAACAGGGCGTCGTAGCGGCGCAGCAGACGCCCCAGGATCCGCGTCAGGTCGTCCCTTTCGTCATCTCCCAGATCGGTCAGGTGGGGCACGTGCCGCTTGGGCAGCAGCAGGACTTCGAAGGGCCACACGGCCCAGAAAGGCACCACGGCGACCCAACCGTCGGTGGCGGCCACGACACGTTCCTCACGCTCCGTTTCCAGCTTGGCGTAATCCAGCAGCAGAGGCCGGCCGTGATCGGCGAAGTAGGCTGCCTGCGTCTCGTCCTCTTTGGCGGGCTCATTCGGCAGTGTATCGAGGGCCCATACCTGTCCGTGGGGATGCGGGTTGGAGCACCCCATCACTTCGCCCTTGTTCTCAAACACCTGGACCCAGCGATAGAGGCTGCCAAGCTCTTCGACCTGCGCCGCCCACATGTCGATGACGGCCCGTGTGGCCGACGGCTCCAGCTGGGCAAGGGTCAGGTCGTGGCGGGGCGAAAAACACAGTACCCGGCACTCACCCTGGACCGGGGCGGTCCGCAACAGCGACGGCTCCGCGGTCTGGTGCCGCGACTCAGGGGCCTGTGGCAGCAGCGCGGCAAAGTCGTTGTCGAAGACGAAGGTGCTCGTGTACTCCGGATTGTGATGGCCGCCGGCGCGCTCGTTCCCGGGGCACAGGTAGCAGGTCGGGTCGTGGGCCGGGCGACTCTCGCCCGGTGCCGCGTCCACCCGCCCCTGCCAGGGGCGCTGCATGCGATGCGGACTCACCTGCACCCACTCGCCGGTGAGGGGATTGTGTCGGCGGTGGGGGTGATCGGTGTCGATCATGGCGCCTCACCATAGCCGTGCGGGTGGTTGCGGTGCCAGTCCCAGGCGCTGGCGACGATGTCCTCCAGATCGGGGGTCTGTGCCGCCCAGCCGAGAACGGTACGCGCCTTCGTGGCGTCGGCCACCAGTCGGGAGGCATCGCCGGCGCGGCGCTCACCGTCAGTCGCCGGGATCTCGTGCCCGGTGATCCGGCGCGCCGCCTCGATCACCTCCAGGACCGACCAGCCACGCCCGGTGCCCAGGTTCAGGTATTGCGAGGCGCCGCCTGACTGCAGGTGATCGAGGGCGGCCAGGTGGGCCCGCGCAAGATCCTGGATGTGGATGTAGTCACGAACACAGGACCCGTCGGGGGTATCGTAGTCCCGACCGAACACGGTGAGCCCCTGTCGCTGTCCCAGAGCGACCTGCAGCGCCAGCGGGATCAGATGGCTCTCGGGCGTGTGATCTTCGCCGCGCGTCTGGATGGCCCCGGCCGCGTTGAAGTAGCGCAGGGCGGCGAAGCGCAGGCCATAGTTGGCTTCGAATGCCTCCAGCTCCCGTTCGACGAAGAACTTGGTCCAGCCGTAAGGGTTCTCGGGGTGCTGAGGATGGGTTTCGTTCATCGGCATATGTATCGGTTCGCCGTAGGTGGCGCACGTCGAAGAGAACACGAAGCCGCGCACGCCGCCCACTGTGAGGGCGTCGAGCAGGTTTACCGTGGCACCCACGTTGTTGGCGTAGTAGCGCTCCGGCTCTTCGACGGATTCGCCCACGTAGGTCAGTGCGGCGAAATGCACACAGGCTTCGACCCCGTGTTCGTCGACGATGCGACGGATCAGTGTGGCATCCCCCACATCTCCATGGTAGAAAGGCACGTCCGGGTCCACCGCTGGGCGATGGCCACGGGACAGATTGTCGACGACGACGACCTGCCGGCCCGCCGTCCGCAGTGCCTCCACGGTGACGGAGCCGATGTATCCGGCGCCGCCGGTGACGAGGATCGTCATCGGCGGTGCCGCTGGAATGGGTGCATCATGGTCTCTATTCTACTTGTTATGTGCGGACGGTTCACCTTGCATCACTCCACCGAGGACGTGGCCGAGCGCTTCGCCGTGGAACAGACCCTGCTCGAGCTGAAGCCGCGCTACAACATCGCGCCGAGTCAGCCCGTGGCTGCCGTCATCCAGGGCGAAAGCCGGGTGCTGCAAGAACTGAAGTGGGGCCTCGTGCCTTCGTGGGCACGCGACCCGGGCATCGGCAACCGGCTCATCAACGCCCGGGCCGAAACCCTGGCCGACAAACCCGCCTTCCGCACCGCTTTCACCCGCAGTCGCTGCCTGATCCCCGCCAGCGGCTACTTCGAATGGCAACGGTCCGGCCGCCTCCGCACGCCCATGCTGCTGCATCGCGCCGGCGGCGAGCCCTTTGCCATAGCCGGCCTCTATGAACGCTGGCAGACGCCGGAGGAGGGCATCCTTCGCAGCTGTACGATCATCACAACCGCTCCGAACGAAGTGGCCGGCGGCGTCCATGACCGCATGCCGGCGATCCTGACCGCCGGCGGTGCCGAAATCTGGATGGACCGTGAGCTCACCGATGTCGATGCCCTGTCTCGTGTGCTGCGCCCGTATCCCTTGAGCGACCTCATCTTGCACCCGGTGTCCGACCGGGTCAACAAAGCCGGCGACGACGACGCGACGATGATCGATCCTGTCGAGCCGCCGATGCCGGAAGAAGACCCGCAACTCGGTCTCGGTCTGTAGGTGCAGGCAACCTCTACCCCGTCAGCAGCCAGCGTATCACCTCGCGTGCTGACGGGCGGCTGCCCGTGGCCAGGATGCCGACGCGGAACACGCGTGCCGCGCCGCGCACCGCCAGCCAGATGGACAGTACCAGCACCACCGTGGTGGCGGCGTATTCCCATAGGGGTGGCGGTCCCGCCGAGCGGTTCATCATGACAAACGGTGTCAGCGGCGGAATAAAGGACAGAACCCGCGCCAGCATGCCGTTCGGATCCTTGCCGACGTGTTGGATCGACATCAGGGCCACCAGCAGCGGCACCATGGCCGGCCATATCAGGTTCTGTGACTCTTTCAGATTCGTGCACAGCGACCCCAGGCCCACCAGATAGGCGGCGTAGAGCAGATACCCCAGAAAGAAGTAGACGGTGAAGGCCACCAGGAAGCCCGGATCGGCCGCCACCTGAGCCAGCCCCTGTGCCGCCGGACCCACGAAGTGGGCCAGAGTCAGCATGCCGGCCAGCAGGCACAGCGTCCACGAGGCAACGACGATCAACCCGGCGCCGGCGACACCGACCACCTTGCCGGCGAGCAGGTACTGGCGCTGCTCCTCGTCGAGGCCCTCGGTGTCGAGGGCCAGTTCCGTCATACCGATGATACCGTTCATCGGCGTACGGATCTCGTGACTCATGTTGGCGAGGAACTCGCTCTTCGTCCGGCTGGTGGCTTCCGCCGATTCCTTCGCCTGGCGCAGTGCCTCTTCGGCTTCCCTTCGCCGGCTGATGTCCTGCAGGACGAGGACGAAGTGCAGCTCCTCCTCGGAGGGCAAGTCGCCGACGGTGACGCTGACCGGGAACGTGTCTCCCGCATCCGTCCGTGCATCGATCTCGTACGGCTCCGGGTGCTCCCCGGGTTGCTCCTCTGTGAGCAGGCCCATGCCGGTGATCGGGAGCAGCTCGTAGGAGGGCAGCAGCTGGCCGATGTGTACTCCCGTCAACTGCCCCCCTTCGACGCCGAACATGCGCGCCGCCGCCGGATTGCTCAGCTCGATGAGACCGAGCTCGTCGATGGTTACGATCCCATCGGCCGCGGTGTGCAGGATGCTCTGTATGTGCGACTCTCCCTGGAAGGCGGCGGCGATCAGTTCATTGAGCGATGCCGCCAGCCGACCCGGTTCATCGCCCGAGGTGACCGGTAGCCTCGCCGTCGCATCGCCGTCGACGCGCCGGGTGATCCAGGCCTGGGCGACGAGCAGAGGACGTCGTACGCGAAAATGCAGACTCGTCCAGACCGTGGCTCCCATGACCAGCACGACGGCGGGGGGGGCCGCCCACCCGGGCAGATCGAGGACGACGGCCACCACCCACACGGCCAGACCGAGGACGACGGCCGGTACCAGTGTGAGGGGTACGATGGACAGGTCTTGCCATCGGGGACGTTGAAAGGGTGGCATTTGCTCTCGTTGTGGGCCGCGGGGGTTGCGGAACAGGGCAGCAAGGGATTGGATGTGCGCAATGTATTCTCCTTCTCTCCCACCGGCAACGGAACTCTAGGCCCTCCATGGTCGACCTTCTTGGCTACCTGGGCCGTGTTGGCCGTCGTCTGCGGACCCGCGTGCTGGGGCGCCTGCGGAACCCCCACCTGTGCATGGTTCACGCGGCAACGCAACTGCCGCCAACCTCAGCCCCTGAGGGGTATTCGGTCGCTGCGGCGGTAGACAGGTCAGCCTGGGCCGAACTGCTCGGCGCAGGTGGCGAACTGGGTGCGTGGGATGAGGCACGACTGCAGTTGGAGACCGCCCTCGTCGTGCCGGGAACGCAGGTCTTTCTCACCCAGGCGGGGCAACCGGCCGCTGCTGCTGGAGTCTACGACAGAACCAGCGACAGCTGGGAAATTGGCTGGATCACCGTTCACCCCGAACACCGCCGTCGTGGCCTCGGGGAAGCCGTGACCCGGTTGGCCATGGACCGTGCCCGAAGCCTGCCGCCGCGTCCGCTCCTGCTCTATACCGAAGATCACCGCCTCGATGCCATACGTCTCTATCTCCGGCTCGGTTTCGTGCCGTCCCTCAGACATCGGTCCCACCGGCGGCGATGGCGTCACATAGCTCGGCGTTTGCCCGCTGCCGGGTCCGCTTTGGTCGTATCTTTCCTGCAGACACCCGATGCAGCCACACGCGACACAGACCATACCTGAATCCGTAGGCCAGTGCGCCGACTGCCGCCACGTCCGCGAGGTGGCCTCGGACAGGGGCTCTGCCTTCTTCCTCTGCCGGCGCGCCGCGGAGGATCCCACCTACGCCCGCTACCCTCGACTGCCGGTGTCTGGCTGCTCCGGACACGAGTCCGGTCCGCCCGGTGATGAAGATGGCCGCTGAATCCCGCAGGCAACCTGCCCGCAAGCGCAGGAAGAAACGCCGTCGTCGCCGCCGGCGCGGAGACCGTACCCGGCTGTGGACCGTCATCGTTCTCGTCGTCATCGTCGGTCTCGGCGTCGTCGGAACGATCGCTTTCGACGACAGGCACTGGCACGCCTTTGACAATGCGGGGGATGTCGCCTTCGAGCGTGGCAACTACCAATACGCCGAGCGCATGTACGATGAAGCCCTGCAGGTGGCACGCAGCCTGGAGGATCCGAAGCTCATCACCAGCAGTCTGCAGGCTCTGAGCCGTACCTACACTGCCCAGGGACGGCATGCCGACGCCCACGTGGCGGCGCGCCAGGCAGCACGAGGGGGCGGTTGATCCAGAGGCGACCGGGTCCATGGCGCTTGCCAATTCCTCGCACGCGTGTCTAGATTTGCAGGCAAGCGAGTAGGCTCCCCGCCCTGCAGGACTCGGTTCCCGAGTTGTGCCATGTTCGCTTGATGCTTCCTCCCGCTCTCCCAGGTGGTTGACCCACCGTCCTCGGCGACTTCACTCGATTGTATCTGGGTGACGACCGACTGTGAATCAGTTCCCCCTCGTCGAGGCCGCTGGATCCGCCTACGACATGGGCTATGCCCACGGCGCCCAGGCGGCGCCACTGATCGAGCGCTACCTGGGGTTCATCGAGAAGACGACGGGACGCGACCGCAACGCGCTCGCCGCCGGGGCGCTGACCTATGTGCCCTTCATCGAGGCCCTGAGTCCCGCCTATCTGGAAGAGGTCCGTGGCCTGGCAGAGGGTGCCGGGATGTCTTTCGAGGAGGCCATGATCTGCCAGGTTCGTGGCGCCGCTGCCCAGCGCGCTGACCAGGCGCTGGAGGGGTGCACGGCCTTTGCGGTTACAGGTGAAGGCACTAGCGGCGGTCGGACCTACGCCGGCCAGAATCAGGATCTCGGCCCTGAATTCGGCGACTTCGGCATCGTTCTGCGACTGTCTCCCGGGGACGGACGTCCTCGATTGGTGACCTTCACCTTCGCCGGTCAACTCGGCTACATGGGCATGAACGAACGCGGCGTGGGCCACTTTGCCAATGCCCTCGGCAATGCGCCGTGGCGACCGGGTCTCACCCACTACCCGCTGAAGCGGCGTTGTTTCGAAATGAGTTCCGTCGACGAGTGTGTCAACCTCGTGCGGGCCCACCGGACCTGCTCGGCGGGCAATATGGTTTTCTGCGACGGCGACGGTAGCATTGCGGATGTCGAGATCCGGCCGGAAGGTGTTGCTCTGTACGAAGACGATCACGCCTGCCGGCGATTGCACACCAATCATTATGTCAGTGGCGAGTTCTCCGGGCACGAGGATGGCAACACACCCGACTCCGGCCCTCGCCTCGATCGCCTGCGGGCCCTGGTGAGTGCCGAGTGGGGGGCGATCACCCTGGAGCGTCTGCAGGCCTTTCTCGCCGACCACGAGGGTGACCCGGGAGGCATCTGTCGACACGGCGCCCGGGGCTCGTACTCGGTGGCCGGTTACATCGCCGATCCCGGCGCCGGCGTGCTTCACGTACGCCGGGGACTGGGCTGCACCGGCACCTGGACGGACTACGCCGTGTGACCTGAAACCGCTCTCCGCCATCCCCGTGGCGTTTTGCTTCTCTCTCCTCCCCCCTCCCGCTGTCCACAACCACGTACGGGACGGACATGTCGATCTCCCAGCCTGCGCCGAGGGCGGCTGCCCTGCAGACCTCCGGCTGCGGGCCCCGCAGTCGCGTCGTTTTCGGCGACGCGCGTTCCATGGACACCATCGGTGACGGTTCAACTCAACTCGTCGTCACCTCGCCGCCCTACTGGCAGTTGAAGGACTACGGCAGCGACGATCAGCTCGGTTTCGCCGACAGCTACGAAGACTACATCAACCAGCTGAACCTGGTCTGGTCGGAGTGCCACCGGGTCCTGGCGCCGGGATGCCGGTTGTGTGTGAACATCGGTGACCAGTTCGCCCGCTCTGCCTACTACGGTCGCTACAAGGTCATCCCCATCCGTACCGAGGTCATCCGCTTCTGCGAGACCGTCGGCTTCGACTATATGGGGGCCATCATCTGGCAGAAGGTGACGACGACGAACAGCTCCGGAGGCGGCGCCGTCATGGGCTCCTACCCGTACCCGCGCAACGGCGTGGTCAAACTCGACTACGAGTTCATCCTGCTGTTTCGCCGACACGGGCGACCGGAACGAATCGACAGCGAACAGAAGAAGGCCTCCGCCATGACGCCGGAGGAGTGGAACACCTACTTCAGCGGCCACTGGAACTTCCCCGGCCAGCGGCAGGATCGACACCTGGCTGCTTTCCCCGAGGAACTGCCGAAACGGCTCATCCAGATGTTCAGCTTCGACGGCGAGACCGTCCTCGACCCCTTCCTCGGCAGCGGCACGACGAGTGTCGCCGCAGCACGCCTGAATCGGGCCTCCGCAGGCTACGAGGTGAACACCGATTTCGGCCCCGTCATCAGCGAGCGCCTGGCATCTGTGACAGATCGTATCGAGATCGAGCAGGCTCCGGCGACGGACGTCGACTGGGACTCCCGGGTCGACGAACTGCCCTATCGCTTCCAGGACCCGGTGCCCATGGATCGCAAGGTCGATCCGCGCCAGCGCGCCTACGGCTCGCGCATCGATCGACAGGGCAGCGGCAATACACCCGAAGATCTGTGCCGTGTGGAAGAGGTCCTGGCCCCGGATGTGGTACAACTCGACACCGGCAAACGTGTCCGCCTGCTGGGCGTACGTTCCGTGGCCGATCGGCGTCGTCAGGCCGAGGATCGCCTGCGGGAGTTGACCGGTGGCCAGCGCGTCTTTCTACGCTACGACGACGCCTGCGCCGACACCGACGGCTCGCCCCTGGTGTACCTCTATCTGCGCAACAAGACCCCGGTGAACCGCCACCTGATCCGCAGCGGCTTCGTCGACGTCGACACCAGCCGTGAGTACCGGTTCAAGAGAGCCTTCCTGGACGAGAAGAGCAAGGCACGACAGACCGACTGAGGGGGGGGACGAAACTCGGCCCGGGCGGCGTTGAATCACCGTCGGCAGTGGGCCCCGCGGAGATCAGGCCAGAGAAACCATAGAGTTTCGCCGCCCCTGGGCGGTGGCGAAACTCGGTTTGGAGGCGTTGAATCACCGTCGGCAGTGGTCCCCGTTCACGCCGACCTACATACAGTTGGCCACCACCGACTTGATCTCCTGCACCATCTCCCTCTGCAATTCCGCGGCCAGTTCCTCGACGCGCTCAGCACTCAGGCCAAGGCCCTTGAGAGTGGCCGCGTCGAATTCGCTCTCCTCGCCGGGCAACATGCCCAGCCCGACAGACTTGGCCAGATTGTTGGCCACGTGCATCAGGCCCAGCAGGTCGCCCGGATCGGACAACTCGTGATGGTTTCCCACGGCGGCCACGGCGTCCTCGCCCATATCGGAATTGAGCAGCATGAGTTGCCCGACACGCTGGTGGCCGGCGACATCGCCCAGGTCGATCTCGGCCTGCCGGAAGGTGCAGCCCTTGTCCGTGCGATGGGCGAGGATGCGCGACATCCAGTCCCAGAAGAAGAAACCGAGTACGAGCTTGCCCACGTCATGCAACAGAGCGCCGATCCAGTAATCGTTGAACTCCAGCGGCTTGCCGAGCCGCACGAGACGATCGGTGACGAGCTTGTCGGCGATGATCGCCGTGCTCCCAGAACCGCTTGAGGTCGAATTCGCTCTCCTGCGGCTTCACCAGACTGTTGATCATCTTCACCTGCTGGGCGATAGCGCCCACCTTCTTCACGCCCAGGCGGGTGATGATCTCCTTCAGAGTCCATTTTGCCGTACGGCCGCCGGTGCCGGTGAACACGGGTGACCGCATCACCTGCAGCAGCTTCATGACGATCGCCGGATCGGTGCAGAGCACGCGCTCCAACTCGTCGGGTGTCGTCTTGGGGTCGTTCACCATGCGCATGATGCGCATGACGATCTCGGGAAGAGTGGGTAACGTGTTGATGCTGCGCAGGCGTCGTTCGACCTGCTGCTGGAGGGTGCTGTAGGGCAGCTCGTCCACATGACTCAACAGGCTGCCCATGCCCCCTTCCTCGAGAATGCGGCCCACAGCGTGCTGCAGAGAGGCGCCCCCCTGACTGAATGCCTGCTCCCAGGCGCAGAAGCTGATCCTGTCCAGGCCCGAGCATGCCATTCGCTGCAGCCCGAGCTTCTTCGTCGGCAGGATGAGAAACAGCGGCACGCTCCCCTGCTCGGTGAGAGCCTGCAGTGTAATCTGGCTGGCGATCTCCTCATCCTGTATGACACAGACACAACACACCTGGCCCTTGCGCTCGGCCAACAGCGACGAGGCTTTGGCCAGATCCGGCGCCACGACGATGGACAGACCGTACTGGTAGTTGAGCATGAGGTTGAGGAACTTGGCCAGCACCTGTTGCGGCTTGCCCTGCTGCAGTACGATCAGTGCCAGGTCCTGATCGTTCGCCTGTGTTGTCTCAGCTGCCATACGTCGGTTGTGGCTCCCTATATCAGTCTGGTGGTGGACGAAAGAAAGGTAACGGTGCGGTCTCGGCCCGCCAGTTTCAGTCCCGTGCCGCCCACAGCAGTCCTCGACGTTGAATCTCCTTCGCCTCCTCCACCTCGTAGTCGGCAGCCACGTGCCCGAGGGAGGAGTAGAACACCTTGCCTTCACCCCAGATACGTCTCCATACCACGGGCATCACAGTACCACTCACCCACGGCGCGCTCTCTGCCTCGAAGGTCGTCGTCGCCAGCACCTCATTGCCCGGATCCGTGTGCATGTAGTACTGCTCCGAGTGCATCTGAAAGTCGGGAATCCCCGCGACGATGGGATCCTCTTTCGCCGTGATGTTCACCGTGTAGTCCTTGATCCCATCGGGGTGGCCGACAAACTGGCCTCCGGTGATCATCTGGTAGCTGCAGGCGTTGCGGAAGGCGTCGCACATGCCACCGTGCCAACCGCCCAGTCCGACGCCGCTCTCCACCGCCTCGCGCAGACCCTTTTCCTGCTCTGCCTCGATCTGCCCCATCGTCCAGCACGGTACCACCAGGCTCATCGACTGCATCAGATCCCCGTCCAAAAAACTGTCCATCGTGTCCGAAAGGGTCACCTCGAAGCCCGCGTCCTCGAGCAGGGGGGCGAAGACATCCGCCGTCTGCTTCGGCTCGTGGCCTTCCCAACCGCCGTACACCATCAATGCCTTCCTGTCTGCCATCTCTTCCTCTCGTTCAGATCGGTATCTGGATGATCATCTTCGGTCACCTTCGGCGCTGCCATCGTCCCTGCCCCCGTGCACGAGAGCGATGACGATGCCCCCAACCCCCTGCTCCACCAGATGCCAGGCGGCATCGACGACGACGACAAGGCCGGTGTGGCTGCCTTCGGCCCCGTATAGGATAAGACCACGAGGCAGCGAGAACAGGAGGCCCATGTACATGCCGAAACGCACACCCTCCAGCCACGGGGAGCCGCCTTCGTACCCCTTGGGATAGATCACGGCCATCAGCGTGCCCAGGAGGAAATAACCCAGGCCGATGATGCGCATCAGCGGCGCCTCTCGCATCAACGGCGAATGCGCCTCATAGAAGTCGTGCATGAGCAGGCCGTGCCACAGGCCGGACAGAAACATCATTGCCACCAGCCCGAGGACCGCTGCCAGAATCAACTTGCGGACGTCCATACCGGCAATCATCTGATCATGTTGGCCGGTCGTCAAGAGCGGCGCCATGCTTTGTCCCTATGGCGACGACGAATGTGACCATCGACAGGGAAGGCTTCTACCTCCCCGGGCGATACGTGCTCACCGGAACGTCGACTTGATCCGTCCCCACGAGTCAGCCTCTGCTGCCGACTGCCTTGCACCGCTGGAGTCGCTGGTGAAACACGGGATGAGTTCGCCATCGACGAAGTCCTCTGCGAAGGAAATCGCTGGGCTCGTGAAGCGGGACACCTCAGCGAGAGAGAACATCTCCAGCGTCCGGTCGTCCCGGTCGATGTCCCAGATGTCCACCATGAACCCGATGATGGCGCCCGGTTCGAGGGAGCTTCGAGTACTCAGCTCCGGGCCCTGCCAGTGCAGGTCGTCCCACAGCGTTACGGCCGCCTCGACCCCCGATACGTTGGGGGACTCTCCGTACTGGAACCCACCGGCGTCCGTCCATGGAGATCGCCTCACCCAGTCGTAGGCCCAGCCTCCCACCCAGACAAAGTCCTCCTGGTTGTCGCTGCGGGTTTCGGCAACCATCGAAAACCGCTGTGCCTGCACCGACTCCGCCCGCTTCCGCTCGTCCTCCGGAAGTTCCGGATCAAAGCCGCTGAACTGGCCCCCGCTGTGGTCCCCATCGACATAGAGGTAGGTCGGATCTCCTGGACCCTCCTCGGAGCGTGGCCAGTAGTCGTCGTCCAGACGTTCCACCGCCACGTAGATCCTCTGTGACGCGTGGTGCCACGCCAGGAAAACTCTCCACGCCAGGTTCTCCGGATCGATCCTGGCCGCAACCCCGCCGTTGTAAACGAAGTCGTTGTGGGTCAGCGACGCACTCGGTAGCACTGCCTCCCAGTCCTCCAGCGACTGATCGTGCAGGTTCGGCAGATCTGCCGTTGAGAGTTCGTAGATCGGGTATACCACCTCTCCGAGGTGTGCAACGGTGGGCGTAGCACAGAGCAGGCCGATGGCGGTCAGCAAGGTCAGGGATGCAGGTCTCGTCGTCATGGCTTCCTCCAAGAGAGACGGCCCCGCTCCGAAGCCGTATGCTACCGATCAGCTGCCAGAGAAATCTTGTCGATCCACTCAGCGATATACCCCGCCGTCTCCTCTGCCTTGAGCTCAGTCGTCTCCAGACGCATCACGTGCTCACCACGATCGATGAGGGGCCGCGACCCGGATCCCGGTTTGAACACATCCAGGCTTCTTGGCTTGCGCTTCCCTCGACGAGATTCGCCCTGAATCCGGCGCTCGATCTCCTGAATGGAGCAGCTGAGGACGACGGCCAGGTGTGGCACCCCGCGCCTGGCAGCCAGATCGATGGCCAGATCCCAGCTCTGCTCGCCCCACTCCGATCCCTGGAAGTGAGCGTTTGTCAGGACGACGGGCACATCCTTCGGGAGATCCAGAATGCGGGCGTAGGCAATCTCTCGAACGGCGCGAAGCGTGTCGAAGTAGATGTCGCTCTTGAAATCAGTAAGTGACAGCGCAACGTTGTAGACGCTGTGGTTGTCAAGAAGCCTTGCGCCCAGACGCTCTCTGAGCAACTCGCCGACAGTCAACTTCCCAACACCCGGATGTCCATTGATGTGGACTATATAGCTCATATCGACTCCAGTCTCAGATCATGACCCATCTTTGTTGTCATCAGGTCCCAACTCCGCGATCACACACATTCGTCCTTTACGGGGCTCCACATTGACAGCGACGATGGGGAATCCGGCATCCTGGAGGATGTCCTCGAACTCGTGTACAGAGAAGCACTTCATGCCACCAGCTCTGATCAGCTTCTTGTTTCGCTTATCAAACTTCGATTCAAGGTACATGCCAGCGATGATCACCAACTGGCCATTCGGCTTCATCACTCGCCTGATTTCGGCAAGGTCTGCGGCAATATCAGGCCAGAAGTAGTAGGTCTCCACTGCCGTAACGCAGTCAAATGTCGCATCCGAAAATGGCATCGATGAAACCGACCCATGGAGAACTTCGACGCGACCGCTGATGATCAGTTTCTGGTTCCTGTTCCGTGCGACAGCAACAGAGTCCTCTGAGTAGTCAATGCCGACTGCTTTGCCAAGCCTGGAAAGGGAAGCGAGATACTCGAGGGTTCGACCGCCGCCGCACCCGACATCCAGTACGTTCGCGTGTTCAGGTATCTCAGTCTTAGAAAGCCCCCAACGCGTTAGGCCATAGTGCCCTACGTTCATACCACGGACCAGGATCCGGCCAAACCATCCGCGAGGCCTTCCACTTTGTGAGAGTAGTCTACCGAGCAGATTCACTTTTCCCCCTGGCTCAGAAACTGTTCCTACTGTACCGAGTCGATCGCCCAGATCAGAGGCGGTCCATAGTCGTTGGCGATGCCGTTCACATCGGCGCCGTGCTCAATCAAGACCTCCATGGCCTGCACGGTGCCAGTCCTGACCGCAGCCTGGCAAAGAGGGTAATGGTCATTCTCGGTGGCGTCGCCCCCATGGCCGAGAAGGAACGACAGAATGACAGCCTGCCCTCTGATCGCCGCCGCCGTGACTGGATAGTCTGTACGCCAGGACTGCTCCTGCAAGGGCTCCAGGAGGACCTCGGGGCTCTGCTTGGCTACACGCTCGACTGCAGCAAGATCTCCTGAGTCGATTGCCGCCCTCAGATCATCTCGCAAGCTTGCCATCAGGTCTCCTCTGAGGTATCTGGGCCTATCAGTACACTACGTGGAAGTCCGCACTATCCGGCGAGACCGTTCGCCCCATCCCGAACGAACCGACACTATATCGTCTTGGCCATCCACACGCGCGTCTCATCCCGCTTGATCTCTCGCCATCCCAGGTGCTCGTAAAGCGACACGTTCTCCGTGAGCAGGACGTGCGTCGCCAGGCGCATCTCGGAGTGCCCCTGCTCATTGGCGCTCTCCTCGGCAAGCCGCATGAGTCTGCCCCCGATACCGCGACCTTGATGGGCAGGATGCACGGCCACATTCGCGATCTTCGCATGGTCGTCCGAAAACCCCATGATGAGTGCTCCGATAACCTGGCCGCTCTCTACAACGACCCACGTCGGACTCTCACGGATCTCCCTTTCGTAGTGCACGTCCATGGGAGGAAGTCGAGTACCTTCCATCCGGCTCTCATACGCTGAGTAGGCCGCAGTCATGCACTTCGTAAGGCTGGGCGCATCAGACTGCACAGCCTCGCGAAGTGTCCAGTTGGTCTCGCTCACTCGATCCTCTCCTCTGCGCTCCACCCGACAATACAATCATGTGGAAGGGGACATGATGCACCGCCCCAACGCTATTCCGTGGGCGTGCGGTTGTCCAAGGCGTACTCTGTTCCAGTGGTTTATCTTCCCAAACCGGACAACTGGCGTGCCTGGGCCCGTGCATGCGCACCGCAAGAGTGAGACGCCGTCGCCGCCCAATTCCACCATCGCGACCCCGGCCTTACACTGAGTGTCTACAGCGACGAAGCCATCGGAGCATGAGGTCGTCTACGATACATCTTCGGAAACGGCCATTCGGTTATCGGCCAGTCCGTACGACCGGTGAACGTATGTACCCCTCCTGCCAGAGAGAATCGGGCACTCTCGGAACCCATGCGCAGATGACAGATATCTGATGCGTCTCGACCTGCGGGGCGCCTCCCTTCGCTTCGGCGACCATGAGCCGCTCTTTGAAGGCGTCGACCTGAGCGTAGAAGGCGGCCGTCTTGTCGTCATCGAGGGTGCGTCGGGATGCGGCAAATCGAGCCTGCTGCGCCTCCTCAACCGACTGCAGGAGCCGACATCGGGCCAGTTGCTCGTGGACGGCTCCCTCGGCAAGGATGCAGACGTCACCGCCCTGCGTCGGCGCGCCGCTCTGGTACCGCAGACCCCGGTGGCCAGGGCGGGTTCAGTGCGGGACAACCTCTGCTGGCCCCTCTCCTTTCGCGCTAACCGCGGTCGCACCGCGCCCGCCGATGAGTCCCTGCGTCGACAGCTTGATGTTCTGTTGTTGCAGGACGTCGCTCTCGACGACGAGGCGCGGACTCTGTCCGTCGGCCAGCGGCAGCGCCTGGCCTTTCTTCGTGCACAGCTTCTTGAGCCCGAAATCCTGCTGTGTGACGAGCCGACAGCGGCATTGGACGGCGAGGCCCGCACCGTGATCGAGACTCAGTTGGCTGCCCACTGCGCCGCAGGTGCCGGCGTCGTCGTCGTCACCCACCAGGGCTTCACGACGCCTACGGCGAACGTCTTGCATGTCCTGCTGCAGCGCGAGGGTTTGCAGGTGATGACATGAGCCCCATCGCCATCGGGCCAGGCCAGCTGCTGCTGTGTCTCATATTCGTCGTCATTGCCGGGGCTGCGTCGCTGGCCCTGGGGCTGCGCCTCGAGCGCGATCTGCTGTGGGGTTCTGTCCGCACCTTTGCCCAGCTGTTCCTGGTGGGGTACGTGCTCGACGCGGTGTTTGCCATCGACCGGCCGCTGCTCGTGCTCGCCGTCTTCGTCTTCATGGTGTTCTGGGCAGCCCATGCTGTACGCGGGCGGGTACGCGACCCACAGATAGCTGTGTTCGCGCCGACGTTTCTGTCGATGGTCATCAGCTACCTGGCTGTCACCGTGCTCGTCACCGCGGCGATCATCCAGGCCGATCCATGGTGGTCGCCGCAGTATTTCATCCCCCTCGGAGGCATGATCGCCGGCAATTCGATGAACGCCATCTCCATCTGTCTCGAACGCCTACTCACCGGTCTGCGCGAGCGGCGCGAGGAGATCGAACAGGCTCTGTCACTGGGGGCCACCTACCGGGAGGCCACGGCGGCGCTGCTCGCCGACGCTGTCCGCGCCGGCATGATACCTTCTATCAACGCCCTGATGACGGTGGGCCTGGTGTCCCTGCCGGGTATGATGACGGGACAGATCCTCGCCGGGGTCTCTCCCGTCTCGGCCGTGAAGTACCAGATCGTCGTCATGCTCATGCTCGTGGCTTCCACCGCCATCGGCGCCGTCGTCGTCGCCTCGGTCGTACGACGGCGCTGTTTCACCCATGCCAACCAGCTGATCGTCCAGTGACTACCAGAAAGGCGCTTGCAGCGTGACCGACAGATTCTGCCCATTGAACATGAGTTCTGAAGAGATCGTCGAATACACGCCCGAGTGGACCGGCGAGCGTTCCGCTGACGGTCGCCCGCGGGTGGCCGACGCCATCCTCACCCGCATGCGCCAGGTGACGACGACCCAGGCCTGGGGTGTGGTCCGCGGCCAGGGGTACGAGTGTGCCTTCGAAGGTGGCTGGATGTGCACCCATCCCGACGAGGTCCTCGTCGGCCGCGCCCTGACGGCGATGTACATGCCACGCCGGCCGGTACTGCGTCAGGTGATGGAGGCCAAAGGAGAACAGGCCGGCTGCGTCGGCGACCAGATCTCCTGGCCCATCGACATGCTCGTGCCGGGCGACGTCTACGTCGCCGACGTCTTCGGCAAGATCGTCCAGGGCCCCGTCATCGGTGACAACCTGTCGGTGGCCATCCTGACGAACTCGGGCAATGGCGTCGTCCACGATGCTGCCGTGCGCGATCTCGACGGCATCCGCGAGCTGGAGGGTTTCTGCAGCTTCGTACGCGGCACGCATCCCAGCTTCGCCTCGCCCACCATCATGCTGGCCGGCATCAACTGCCCCATCCGCATCGGCGCCGCCACCTGCATGCCCGGCGACGTCGTTCTCGGCCGGCACGACGGTGTCGTCTTCGTCCCCCCCCATCTGGCCGAGCAGGTGGTCAAGACATCGGAGCTGATCACTCTGCGTGATCGTTTCGGCAAGCTGCGACTCAGTGAAACGAAGTACACCCCCGGGCAGATCGATACGCGTTGGACGGATGACATCGAACGGGACTTCTCCGCCTGGCTGGATGAACACCAGGACGACCTTCCCGTCCCCAGAGAGGCAGTCCAGGAGATGCTGAAGGAGCGCACCTGGTAACACCTCGAGCTTGCCAAGGTCCGCCCTTTCGGTGTTGACTACTTGTATCGTCCCGCCGGAGAGCCCCAGAATCCCCTCCGAAGGAGGCATCATGACTGAAACTCCCAGCACCGAGACCGATATCGGCATCGTCGGCCGTATGATCCGCGTCTTCTACGCCCCGGCCGAGACCTTCGAAGCCGTACAGCGGGGACATTCCCGCATGGACTGGTTCATCCCCGTCCTGCTCGCCGCTCTCGTCACTGTCGGGTCGCAGTACATGACGTTGCCCGTCGCGCAGAAGATGCAGGCGAAGGCCGTCGCGGCAGCGACGGCAGGGCAGGATCTGACACCGGAGCAGATCGCCCAACAGCGGGAGATGATGGCGAAGATGTCCGGCGTCACCAGCATCGGCACCCTGGTGGCCGCGCCGGTCATGATCTTCGTCATGGTCTTCGCTTTTTCCGGCGTGCTGCTCCTGGTGGGACGCTACGCCCTCGGAGGGGACGTCACCTACGGCCAGATGCTGGCCGTCGAAGGCTACGCCATGGTGATCAGTATCCTGTAGAACGTCGTCCTCACGCCCATCCGACAGGCCCGGGAATCCTTGATGGTAACCCTTGGGCCGGGTCTGTTTCTCGATAAAGAAATGCTGGCCACCTACGTCGGTCGCCTGATCAATGGCATCGACATCTTCGTCGTCTGGCAGATCGTGGTCATCGGGATTGGCCTGTCGATCCTTGCCAGGGCCAGTCTCGGCAAGACTCTGGGCATCCTGTTCGCCATCTGGGCCCTCTTCGTGGCTGGCGGCGCCGCGCTGGCCGGCTTCGCACCGGGGATGTAGCCTTGGCCGAGGCGACACGACGCCGACGGCGGAAACGCGGTTGGGCCTTCAAGCTTCTCGTCTTTCTCGTCCTCGCCGGCAGTATCGGGGGGCTCTCGTGGGTGGCGTTGAAGAAGGAGGACCCGCCCGAGAGGTTCGCCTCCATCGAGATGGGCCGCGGCAATCTCGTCGACAAGCTCGCCGATACCGGCACCATCGAGCTGGTCCGCACCGTCGAGGTCAAGTCCACCATCGCTGGCGAGGTCCGCCAGCTGCCCATCGAGGCGGGTGATCACGTGGAGGCCGGCCAGCTGCTGGCGGTCATCGAACCCGATCCGAATCAGTCGCTGCAGCTCTACCAGAAGCGCTCCGCCGTAGAGCGTGGCCGGCTTACCGTAGACGAACAGGAACGCGACCTGGCTCGCCAGAAGGTCCTGTTCGACCGCAAGATGTTGCCCACATCGCAGTATGAAGACTCGGAAATGCGCCTGACGCGGGCCCGCAGCGAGTTGCGACTGGCCCGTCTCGAGCTCGAGATCCTCGAGACCAAGGCCAACCTGTCGCCGTCCACCGGGCCGCCGGGCCAGACCCAGCTGGACGAGATCCGTATCCTGGCCCCCATCAGCGGTATCGTCATCCGCCGTGGCATCGAGATCGGCGAGGTCGTCGCCTCCGGACTGTCCGGCCTGTCGGGCGGCACGGTGATGTTTGAGATCGGCGACCCGAGCCAGATGATCGTGCGCGGTGATATCGCCGAGATCGACATCGCCAAGCTCGAGCTCGGGCAGGCCGTCGACATTGTCGTCGATGCGTATCCCGACACGACGTACGAAGGGCGCGTGCGCTGGATCGCCCCGGTAGGTCTCAAGCAGCAGGGCAGTCCCATCGTCACGTTCGACACGGAGATCGACGTCGTCGACCACGAGCCACGACTCCGGCAGGGCATGTCGTGTGACATCGACATCATCTTCTCCCGGCGGGACAGCGTGCTGTACCCGCCGATGGAGGCCGTCGTCGAGCGCTTTGATGAGAAAGAGGAGGACGGCGAGCCGGTGAAGGGACGCCGCGGTCGTTTTGTGGCCTACATCGTCGGCCCGGACAGCACCGGCGTCGATTCGGTGCGTGCCGACTCGGTGGTTGTCGGTGCGACTGCCGACAGCACGTCTGCGGCGGAAGCCTCGACCGACACGTCGGTGGTGACTGCGCCCGACTCATCCGAGACCGCTCCCCCGCCACCTACCGAATTTATCCTCGATCGCTTCACGGAGGTAACTCTGGAGATCGGCCTGGAGACGTCGACACGGATCGAGATCCTCTCCGGACTCGAGGCCAGTGATCGCGTCAGTCCCGACCCGGCGCTGATCACCCGCAAGCTGGAAGAACAGGAAGCCGTCGCCGACACGACGAGCGACGAGTAGGTCTCCATAGTCCTGTTCGAGACCATCTTCGTCGGCCTGTCGCAGCTGCGGGCCAACAAGCTGCGCTCCATCCTCACCCTGCTCGGTATCGTCATCGGCGTCTCCTCCGTCATCGGCATCGTCTCCATCGGCGAAGGTCTGCGGCGCACCGTTGTCGGTGAATTCGCGCGCTCCGGCGGCGCCGGCGTCATACGCGTGCGGCCGCCCCAGGCGTGGGAACGTCGGGATGGCCGCTGGGTGCGGAGAGCCTGGGCGGCGCACCTGACGAGTGCGGACCTGGTCGCCTTCGACGAGGAGACCGATGTCGACGTCGATGCCGTCGTTCCCGGCGTCGGCGGCAGTGCCCGTTTGCGCTACGGCAAGACGACGATGAACGCCACCTTCTACGGCACGTCCGAGGATTTCCACGAAGGACGCAACTGGCCCGTCGTGCACGGCCGCCCGCTGACGGCGGATGACGTGCAGTTCTCCCGCAAGGTCTGCACGATCGGACAGAAGGTGCGGACCGACCTGTTCGGCGGCGCCGATCCGATCGGTCTCGACCTGAAGCTCAACGGCGAGCGCTACACCGTCGTCGGCGTGCTCGAGGAGCGCGTGCGCTTCGGCCGTGAGGAGGGCAATCAGGTCCTCATCCCCTACACCACGGCCCAGCGACGCCTGCTCGGCAACCGCCGGCTCGACGAGATCGCCCTCTTCCTCGACGACGTCGACCTCGTCGAGGATCTGGTCGCATCCATCGAGCTTGCCCTGCGCCGGCATCACGAGCACGGTGATGAGTTCCAGGTGGAGACCAGCGCCAACCAGCTCGAGCAGGTGGGCCAGACGATCCTGGTGATGAAGGGGGTCGCCGGCGGCATCGCCGGGATCTCCCTGTTGGTGGGCGGCATCGGCATCATGAACATCATGCTCGTCTCCGTCACCGAACGGACCCGCGAGATCGGCGTGCGCCAAGCCCTGGGCGCCAAGTCGCACCACATCATGATGCAGTTCGTCGCCGAGGCCATCGTCCTGAGCCTCTTCGGCGGTCTGCTCGGCGTCGGTGTCGGTGTCGGTTTTGGCCTCGGCATCGAGCAGTTGATCAGCCATTTTGACGAAAACACACCCTTCGTCAGCATCGTCTCCGCCGATTCGGTGCTGGTAGCCCTCGCCTTCGCCAGCGCCGTGGGCCTGTTCTTCGGCGTCTACCCGGCGGCCCGGGCGGCGCGTCTCGATCCGGTGGAGGCCCTGCGCCACGAATGATCCTCCTCGAGTCCATCGGCATCGCCCTCAGCCAGCTGTGGGCCAACAAGATCCGTTCCACGCTGACCTTGCTGGGCATGCTCATCGGTGTCGGCTCCGTCGTCGGCATCGTCTCCATCAGCGAGGGTATGCGCCGTATGGTCTACGAGGAATTCGGCAAGATCGGCGGCGCCAACTTCATCTATGTCGGTCCACGGGAGTGGGTGAACAAGGACGGACGCTGGGTCCGTGTCGCCCGCTTCGAGCCGTTGACGATGAAGGATGTCAGCTATGTGGCGGGACTGTCGAAGCAGATCGACGCCGTGCTTCCCGCCCTGGGCAGGGGGGGCGATGTCCGCCATGGAAAGGCCACCTTCGGCGCTTCCGTGGAAGCGACGATTCCGGACTACTCCCGCGCCTTCGACTGGAAGGTCGAGGAGGGACGGTTCCTGGTGGACAGCGACCTTGCGAGCAATCGCAGCGTCGCCGTCGTCGGCCAGAAGGTCGTCTCCGAGATCTATGGCGACAGGAACCCCGTCGGTCTCGAGATCAAGATCAACGGACGCCGCCACGATGTTGTCGGTGTGATGGAGGAGCGCAGCATGTTCGGTAACGACTGGGGCAACCGCGTCATCGTCCCGGTTACGACGGCACAGAGACGACTGTTCGGCATCAAGAGCATCGCTGGTCTGTTCGTTTACACGAAGACACCGGACGACGTTGCCGGTGTCATGCCGCTGATCGACAGTGGCCTGAAGCGGCGCCACGGACGCGATGCCATCTACGAGATGCAGAGCGGCAAGGGCATCCTCGACCAGGTGGAACAGACGATCGTGGTGATGAAGCTCGTCACGGGGGGCATCGCTGCCATCTCCCTGCTCGTGGGTGGCATCGGCATCATGAACATCATGCTCGTCTCCGTCACCGAGCGCACCCGCGAGATCGGCATTCGCAAAGCCCTGGGAGCTCGGCCCCTGACCTTGCTGTCTCAGTTCGTCATGGAAGCGGTTGTGCTGAGTCTCTTCGGCGGCGCCCTCGGCGTCGGTCTGGGCATCAGCCTGGGACTGGGGATCTCGGCCGCCATCGAGCACTTTGCCGAATGGCCCTTTCCCAGCGTCGTGTCCTCGTCGTCGGTTGTCATGGCCCTCGGAATCTCGACAGCTATCGGTCTGTTCTTCGGCATCTTCCCGGCGGCTCGCGCTGCCCGCCTCGACCCGGTGGAGGCACTCAGCTTTGAGTGAAGCCCCCAACAACGATGTGCCCGACGAGCTGATCCGACTGGCCGAGGTGCGCAAGATCTACAAGCGGGGCCTCGAAGAGGTCCACGCCCTCAGCGGCCTGGATGTGCGTCTGGATCGTGGCGAGTACGTGGCCATCATGGGCCCCTCGGGCTCCGGCAAATCGACGCTGATGAACATCGTTGGCTGCCTCGATACGCCCACGAGCGGCACGTACCATCTCGATGGCGTCGATGTGAGCGACATGAACGCCAACGACCTTGCCGACGTCCGCAACAAGCAGATCGGCTTCGTCTTCCAGACCTTCAATCTGCTGGCCCGCTCGACGGCGCTGCACAACGTCGAGTTGCCTCTGCTCTACGGTGGCACGCGCCGGCGCCTGCGGCGAGATCGCGCCGAGGATGCTCTCGAGCGCGTCGGCCTGATCGACCGCATGGACCATCGGCCCAACGAGCTGTCAGGTGGTGAGCGCCAGCGGGTCGCCATCGCCCGCGCCTTGGCCAACGGCCCGTCGCTGCTGCTGGCCGACGAGCCCACGGGAAACCTCGACAGCCGCACCGGGGACGAGATCATGGCCCTCTTCGACGCCCTGCACGGCGAAGGCAACACGGTGATCCTAGTGACCCACGAGGAGTCCATCGCACGGCACGCCAACCGCCTGGTTCGCATTCTCGATGGTGTCGTGGCCTCAGATGATCGTACGGACGACCAGGGGTAGACGAGCGGAATCGCACAGCGATTCGACTCGATGCGCCTGGCCCAGCGCTCTGCTGTGAACCACCGGAGGGCGCGTCAGGCATCCCGAGATCCCGCAGAATCGCGCAGCGATTCGACTCGACGCGCCTGGGTAACCGTTCTACTGTGAATCGCCGATCGGCGCGTCAGGCGTCAATCGCCTGCATCGTCGTTGCACCCATCAGGTAATCCCACACCTGCCTGCGGATGCCGCGCTCCTTGTAGTGGTCGCTCTGTGACACGCCGATCGGGTTGCCGAAGGTGAGGATATTACGTGGATCTCCGCCGGCATCATGGTTGTTCCAGTCCGTGACGCTGTCGAGGGATGCCGGATCGTGGTTCCAGGTGGGCGACTCGTTGTCCTGTGTACGACGGAGCAGGAACTTGACCATGTGCCGCTTGTGCCGCGAGCGGTTCGCCGCCGTGCCATGCCACAGATCGTAGTGCGCAAAGGCGATGGTCCCCGCCTTGACAACGAGGGGAACCTGGCCGCGGATGTTGGTGTAGGTCGCCATGCGATCGGTGGGTGCGTTTCGGTACTGGGTCCCCGGGACGATGACGGTGGGTCCCATGTCGGGAGTGATATCCGTCGGATAGTAGAGACCGAGGAAACGGTTCAGCCTCGTGTCCCGGTTGTTGGCGCCGTCCTGGTGCCACTGCATATATCCCGAGCCCGGCTGCTTACAGTGCCAGTGACGGTGTCCCTGGACCTCGTAGTCCGTTCCGAGAAGGCTCACCAGGGCACCGACGGCGGCAGGATGTTCGAGAACCTGCCACAGTTCCGGCACCGATTCGGTGATGGCGTCCCCGGGGTTGCTCTCCAGTGCCTCGAGTTTGCCGGCGATGGTGTCGTTCAGCCCGGGGGGCAGATCTTCTAGCTCGACCAGGTGGTATCCGTCGACGACGAACCGGGCCACCTGGGTATCGCTCAACAGGTAATCCTTCGCGGTGGTCATGAGTCGACGACCTCTATCTTCTGCAGAATGAACTCGTAGCCCACCACATCGAGATCACGATCGTCGAAGGGCGCCTGCAGATGCGGAAACTGCACCACCTGCCAGCCGTCCACGATGGCGTCGTGCACCGTTCGGTAGGGCCAGTTCTGCTCCGGTGCGGCCGTGATCTCCACGCCGTAACCCGCCACTGGCTCGATCGGCGTATATCCGAGGATTTCGGAGAAGACGTTGGCTGTGCGCGCGTGCAGATAGAGCAGTCTCTGCCGTGGCACAGCGGGATGGTTCGAAGTGGCTTCAGTCACCTGCCCTCCTGCGGTCGTCTCCCGGCATCCGGGACGTTATACTCATGCCTGTATAGGTGAAATCTCTCAAGGACCCGTCGGCCCATGCGTCTGCTCATCTTCTTTGCTCCACTGTTGCTGTCGGCTTGCTCGACGACGATCTCACCCGCCGATCTGGCGGCCACAGAGCCTGATTCCACCTTTTCCCACAACCTGCTCGACCAAGTCCTCGGCACCCATGTCGATACCGAAGGTCGAGTCGACTACGCCGCCCTGAAGGCACGACCCGAGAGGCTCGATCGCTACTATGCTCTGGTCGCCGCCTACAGCCCTGACACGCACCCTCACCTGTTCGCTGACGAGTCGGCTCGCCTCGCCTACTGGATCAACGCCTACAACACGGCCGTCCTCAAGGCGGTGATCAGCAACTATCCCATCGGCAGTGTCAGCGACGTGTCGGCGCCGCCGCTGGCCGGTCTGGTCTCGGATCAGATCGGCTTCTTCTACTTCCAGAAACTCGTCTTTGGCGGCGTCAAGATAAACCTCTACGACCTCGAGCACGAGGTCATCCGCAAGCGTTTTCCTGACCCTCGGGTTCACTTCGCCATCAACTGCGCTTCGGGCGGTTGCCCACGACTGCCACGGACCGCTTTCCACGCCGCGGATCTGGACGCCGAACTCGATCGCGAGACCCGGTTTTTCGTCAACGAGGCCCGCAACCTGCGTATCGACGACGCCGCGAAGCTGATTCACATCTCCAGCATCTTTGACTGGTACCGCACCGACTTCACGGACTGGCTCACCAGCTCCCATCCGGAAATGGTCGATGCCGACCTGCTCGATTACGCCCGGCTGTACCTGGGTGCCGATGCCCGGACCAGCCTGGACCGTGCGGAGGCCGCCGGATACCAGGTTCGGGCGATTCCCTATGACTGGAGTCTGAATGATCAGGGTGGCCGCTGAGATGGATCGCGGCATTGGGCGCGTCAGGCGTACCGAGATCTCGCAGAATCGCGAAGCGATTCGGCCCGACGCGCCTGGACCACCGCCCTATTGCGAATCACCGCTGGGCGCGTCAGGCGTACCGAGATCTCGCAGAATCGCGAAGCGATTCGGCCCGACGCGCCTGGACCACCGCCCTGTTGTGAATCACCGATGGGCGCGTCAGGCGTACCGAGATCTCGCAGAATCGCGAAGCGATTCGGCCCGACGCGCCTGGACCACCGCCCTGTTGTGAATCACCGATGGGCGCGTCAGGCGTTCGTTCAGGCGTCGGCGGATGTCGCCCGCGTTCACCTCGCACATACTGACCATCTCGCCGTCCACCGGCACACGGAATACGCAGGATTGCAGTCGTTCCCGACCCAGGTCGGTGTCGATTTCCTCGGCCCCCATGAACCGGTGCACCACCAGCAGCTGGGGTCGCAGCTGGACCTGTCCTCGGGTGCACACGGCTCGCACAATAGCTCCGAGGGTTGCCCGTTCCGTCCAGCCACGGTAGAGGCCGTACGCGGCCAGCTCGAGCAGAGCCAGGGGACGCCGCAGCAGCCCCGCCACGACCCGTGTTACGGTCCGCAGAAATCCCTCGTCCACGTGAAGCGTGGGCGCGAACTCGCGCAACGCCCGGCGCATGATCCTCCGGTCCCACCCCTTGCCGGCCCGTACGACTTCGACGACGTGGCGCCGGGTACCCGCCCGTAAGACGACGACGGGGACGGTGATATTACACTCCCCGTGACCGAAGCGCAGAGCATCGCGGTTCAGCAGACGGCCCGCCCCACGGCAGATCCGCTGCCACACACCGCCCAGATCGAGATAGTCGTCGCTTTCGTCTTTCGTCCTGCCCACAGGGGCCACCGGCAGGAAACTGACGAGTCGCATGGCGTCGGCATTGTCGAGACACCAGTCGATCACATCGGCGACCCCGTGGGCATTGGCTCCTGTCACCGTCATCGTCATCGCGGCATGCAGGATCTGCCCCGTCTGCCTGCGCGTGCGGCGCACGAGGTCGGCGAACCGGTCGCGCAGAGGATGGAGTTCCGCCTCCGTCTGCTCAGGGCGCCAGCCGGGCCGACCGCGCTGGGTGGTATCCACGTGGAAGCTGACCTTCCGCAGGCCGTAGTCCCGCACCAGCGTCGTCAGGTAGTCGGGGTCGTCCAGCAGGCGTTCGCCATTGGTCATGACCATCGGATCCAGCCCGATGCGTCTGGCGTAGGTAACGATCCGTCCGAGCGCTTCCACGGGTAGCAGGGCCACCTCGCCTGAGGTGATCTGACACTTGCCGCCGGGGCCGAGCCAGGCCCGCAGCTCATTCAGCTGTTGGCACACCTCGTCGAAGGCAGCCGGTTCCGTGGCCTGGGCGGCTTCGCTCAGATAGCAACTCGTGCAGGAAAAGTTACAGCGCTCCATGACGCTGTGGGTGGCCCCGCAGCCGACGGCGTTGACCCCGGCGATCTGCCCGTCGGTGCGCTGCAGTTCGGGCAGGGCCCGCCAGAATGACCGGTAGCGGGACGCGGAGGACCCGACTATCCTTGAGAATGATGGCAAGAGTTGCACATTTTGAAATCTGCGCCGATGACGTCGAGCGTGCCGTGTCCTTTTACCGCCACGTCTTCGGCTGGGAGATCCGTCGCTGGGACGGCCCCCACGAGTACCACGTCGTCATCACCGGCGACGATACCGAGCTGCCCGGGATCAACGGCGGGACCATCGACCGGCGTGACAGCTTCGCCGGATCGGTGAACCTGGTGGATGTTCCCGCCCTCGACAACGCCCTGCTCCGTGTCGTCGAGGCGGGCGGCACGATCATCCACTCGCGCAGTACGATCCCCGGAGTCGGTTACGTCGCCTACTGCCGTGATTCGGAGAGCAACCCCTTCGGCCTGATCGAACGGGACGGCACGGCCGCCTGAATTCGCCCTCAACGACCTTGGCGTGCGAATTCTCGTTCCAGGGCCACCCGGAATGGGTGCTGCGGCTGCCGCGTCGGGATCTGCTGCTGGCTCTGGTTGCGCAGCCAGTGCTCGAGCAGAAGGCCACGCAGCCGCGCCTCCTGAGGGGCTGACTCCTGGCGCCCCGCCAGATTGTCCACCTCCTGCGGTTCCTGCTCGAGGTCGTAGAGTTCCGCTTCACCCGTGGCATAGTGGACGTATTTCCACCGGCCGTCACAGACCATCACCCGCCCGCCGATCTCGCAAAACACGGCATCCCGCGTCGAGGCGGCCCCATCTTGCAGCATGGGTGCGGGTGAGACCGCCTGCAGCGTCTCAGGCGGATCGACACCACAGACCTCGTAGAACAGGGCAACGACATCGAGCCCGCTCACCACCGATGGGCAGCGGACGCCGGACTGCACACCGGGGCCGCGCACGATGAGTGGCACGTGAGCCATGCTCTCGTAGAAGTACCCCTTGTACGAGAGTCCGTGATCTCCGAGAGCGTCCCCGTGGTCGGAGGTAAAGACGATCATGGTGTCGTCGAGTACGCCGCGAGCCTCGAGGGCGGCCAGCATCTTGCCGATGCCTTCGTCGATGAGGCTGATGTTGGCGTAGTAGTGAGCCCGCCAACGGCGGATCTGTTCCGGTGCGGCATCACTCGGCTTGATGCGGAACATCGAGTTGCCCGTCGAATCGGTGCGCGACTGCTGCGCTTTCGGTTTGTTGACCAGTTCCTCCGGGCCGCCCACCGGCTCTGGAATCGGCGCCTCATAGTACATGTCCGCCATGTCCTCGGGTGGATCGTAGGGATCGTGGGGTCCGGCGAAACTGACCCAGATCGCAAAGGGGTCCCCACCGTGCTGCTGCAGCCACTCGGCGGCGCTGTTGCCCGTAAAGCCGTCGACGTGAAAGCGCCGGTCGAGAGGCGTCACCGGCGCTCCGAGACTCTCGAAGTACCCGGGATTCTCCGTCGGATGCGCCCGGCGAATGCCGTGGGCCCGCAGGTACTTGAAGTGATCGTCCGGCAGGTAGGTGTGGCGTTTGTCCTCGGCGCTGACGCGTTCGTCGAAACCGCCCGGCTGGTCCCAAGGCATGAAGTGCATCTTGCCGATGGCAGCCGTACGCAGGCCGGCAGCGCTCAAATGAGCGGGCCATGTGGGTGTGGACGGATCGAGCCACTACCCGTTGGACAGCACGCCCAACGTCGAGGGCCACTGCCCCGTCATCCACGCGGCCCGGCACGGTACACAGACCGGCGCCGGCGTGTAGCATCTCTCGAACACCACGCCTTCTGCGGCCAGGCGCTCGATGTTCGGTGCCTGCACAAAGTCGAGACCGTAGCTCGGCAGGCTGTCGAAACGCTGCTGATCGGTCGTGATGAACAGCAGATTCCGCGCTCTCAGGGTGCTGACCTCCCCGGACTTCGCCATCATCGCAGGGCCTCGATGATGGCGGCCAGTTCTTCGCCGATCAGTCGGTTCTTTTCGACGGGCATGCCGACGTCCTCCCATGTGCCGGGGTTCTGGGTCACCACCAGGTCGAGGCTCGGGCACACCCAGATCAGCTTCGCGCCGGCACCACGGGCAGCGAAGCTGTCTCGCGGCAGGTCCGGCCACAGCTTACCGTGATCGTTGGTCCAGAAACCGTGACCGTAGTGCCAGTTCTCTTCGGGCTCATGGGCGAGAATGTCGTCGTTGGTGCGTGTCGCCTGCCGCAGGTAGGCCTCCGGCACCACCTGCTCGTCCCGCCAGCGACCGCCGTGGCGCCAGAGCCAGCCGGCACGCGCCGTCTCGCGTGCCGTGGCCACCACTCGTGACGAGTGCCCGAAGATGCCCTTCCTCGCGCCGGGGGGATGCTCGAAGTCGGAGTAGCTGTGCTCCCAGTCACCGCCGATGGGATCCCTGATCTTCGCCGCCAGCAACTGGTTGGCACCCGGCAACCGTTGCGGATCGCCGCTGTCGTAGAGACCGTAGGCGGTGGCCAGCGAGTTCGTCAGGATGTTCATGCCGAAGGTCTGGTAATGGAACACCGTCCCCGGCGCCTCTCCCGGCTTCATGTAGCCGGACGTATTGCAGATCAACTGGCGGAACGTGATGTCGCGATCCTTGTCGAAAGCGTGGCGTCCCGGCTTCGGTCCCTGGTTCTCACCCACCTCCATCATTTCCGGGTACACGTCCACCACCTTGGCGTCCGCTGACGGGATCATCCCGTCGGCTTCGGCGATTCCCAGAAGGCAGGAGAAGTAGGACTTGCTCGCCGAGGCCTGCCCCTGGCGATCGTCGCTGCGCATGCCGCGGTTCCACTCGGCCGCCAGGAAGCCGCCTCGCACGACGACGACGCGATAGGGGCCGGTACCGGCTCCCTCGTCGATCTGTCGGCGCGCCTGCTCCAGGCGGCTGCTGTCGAATCCCAGATCCTGGAGAGCACGTGCCTCCCAGTCGCTGCCGGGGAATACGCCTTCGCTGTCTGATGTTGTCATGGCGGTCCGTCCTCTTAGGGAGTTCCATCTCAAAGTAGATTGAGAGTTCGGGCACCCACAACTGTCACCGGAGGGAAACGGAGCACAGCGACCTCTCTCGAGTGGTCCGGCGGGCACGAAGATTGCCGCAGAGCCTGGGGAAGGTTGGAACCCTGAGACCCCAGAGCTATCTTCAAGAGGAATCCCAGATGGCCGAGACCACTTCCCCTGAAATGCCAGACAATCCTACCGAACTGAACTGGATCTCTTTCCTCTTGCAGGAGATCCGTGACCTGCGCCAGGAGATCCGCGCTGTTCACGCTCGCTTCGAGCGGATAGACGAGCGCTTCGAGCGGGTGGACGAACGCTTTGAACGGGTCGAAACCCGAATGGCGACGCAGTTCCGCTGGACCATCGGCGTGCTTCTCGTCAGCTGGATGACCGTTGCCGGGATTTTCCTCCCACCCATGCTCCAGCTGCAGAGCCAGATGGGAGAATTCGGGGCCGAAATGGCACAGATGCGGGGAGACATGGTAGCCATGCGGGGAGACATGGTAGCCATGCAGGGAGACATGGTAGCCATGCAGGGAGACATGGTAGCCATGCAGGAAGACATGGTAGCCATGCGGGGAGACATGGTAGCCATGCAGACGGACATAGTGCAGATACGGACAGACATGGTAGCCATGCAGGAAGACATAGTGCAGATACGGGCAGACATGGTAGCCATGCAGACGGACATGGTGCAGATACGATCCGACGTGGGCGTATTGCAGGCGGACGTCGGGCAGATGCGAGACGACCTCTCACGAGTGGCATCGCACCTGGAGTAACGGCGGGACTACTCCACGCGGTTCGCCTCGACCCAGTCCCAGTTCACATCCCACCCCAGCCCGGGTTCGTCCGAGATCGTCACGTTGCCCTCGTCATCCAGCGGATCGGCGATGGAATTGAGGTGTGGCGGCGGCTCGTCGTAATCGACGAAGGGATGCAGCAACCCCCGTTCGTAGAACTCGCCGGGGATGTTCATCGCACACAGAGCGGTCAGGTTGCCCGGTCCCCCGCCGTGGATCTCGCAGGCCACTCCGTGTGCCTCGCACAGATGGATCGTCTTCATCAATGGGGTCAGCCCACCTACGTCTCCCACACCTGCGCGGCTCACATCCGCGGCGCCGTGGACGATCCACTCCGCCCGGGTGAACATCTTGCCTTCCATCGTTTCTGGACCGACGATGGTCAGATCGAGTTCATCGGTCAGCCATTTATAGGAGCCCATGGACTGCTCGTCCATGGGCTCCTCCATCCAATGGTAGTCGAGCTTCTCCAGTTCCCGGCCGATCCACCGTGACTGATCGCGGCTGTAGAAGTGAAATGGGTCGAGCATCAGCTTGATGTCAGGGCCAACGGCGTCGCGCACTGCGGCACAAGCGGCGATGTCCATTTTCGGATCGGGGGCCCACTCGATGGGTGGCTGCCACGTGTGCAGCTTGAAGCCCGGGTAGCCCCGCTCCTTGCAGGCCAGAGCGAACGCCCCGTACTCCTCCGGAGTCGACAGCCCACCTTTGAGATCGTCGCCGCACATGGTGGAGGCGTAGGCCGGGACCTTGGTACGCGTCGCCCCCAGCAGCTTGTAGACGGGCAGCCCGAGGGCCTTGCCCGCCAGATCCCACAGGGCCATGTCCACCGTGGCCATGATTCGGTCTGACAGAGTGCCTTTGTGCAGCCGCTGGCGTTCGTTCATGGCCTGCCAGATGGCCTCGCGAAAGAAGGGGTCGCGGCCGACGAGCAGGGGCTTGATGATGCCGTCGATGGCGGCGGCGCTCCCTCCCAGGCAGATGCCATCCACCCCGGCGTCGGTGCGGATCCTCGTCAGTGACGAGGTCGTCTCATACGGTTCGGCTGCTGGATGACCGTGCCCCTCGACATCTGCCACGGTGTGGCCCTTCGTGCGGAATCGTTCGACGGAGATGTTGGTGATCTTCATCTGTGCAGACCTTTCGTGAGTGCAGACAGTAGGACGTCGCACGCTTCACTTCAAGAACGATCCGCGTGGCCGCAATCCGGCAGATCGGTTATCGTTGGCCTCATCTGTCATCTTGGAGAAACAACCCCGTGAGCCCCGCTGACACCCCACCCGATCCGAGAGCGTACCAGGACCTCGCGCAATCGGAGGCCCGCTACCGCACATTGGTGGAGAATCCGAATTTCGGCGTCTTCCTCCTTGGCCCGAGCGGCGGTTGCCTCTATGTCAGCGCCAAGATCGAGGAACTGACGGGGTACACCGCCGACGAACTCTACAACATGCCGCGCTTCGGCTTCCGCATCACGCACCCCGACGACCAGGCCGTCGGCATGCGAGCCTATCGCCGGGCGCTTCTCGGTCACGCCTCACAACACCAGGAGTTCCGGCTCCTCCACCGTGATGGCTCGTACCGCTGGACCTCGGCTGCCTGTTTTCCAGTGCGTGGTGATGGCGGCCGCGTCAGCAGTATCCAGGTGGTCCTGCAGGACATCTCGGAGAGGAAACAGGCAGAGGAGGAACTGGCCCGCGAACGCCGCATCGCCGATGCCGAGACCGTCGTGCGTCTGCGCATCGCATCCATGGACCACGCCCGCGACCTGTTCGGCGTCGTCGCCGCGATCGGCGATCAGCTCTCGGCTCTGCACGTGGAGCATGACTCCTGCACGATCCAGATCATCAACTCCGAGGGCACCGACTTTATCAGTTGCTCACGGAAGGACGCCGGCGAAAGCAACCTGCGTCCACTCGAGATCCTGCACAGTCTCTCCTGGGAACCCGCCTCCGACAACGTCAGCCGCTACCCCTGGGTCTGTGACGTCTGGCGCACGGGGAGGTCGAGTTACGTACCCTGCACCGACGACACGTCGCCGTTGCCCCAGGGCCTGTCACTGGTAGATGCGGCATTCAGCCACGGAACCCTGGCGCTGAACCGGCTTGGGGTCAACGCCTTCGATCCTGCTCAGATCGCCCTGATCGAACGCTTCGCCAGGTTGCTGACTGAGGGGTTTTCCAGATTCTTCGACATCGTCGAGCGTGACCGTTTGGAAGGGCAGTTGCGCCAATCGCAGAAGATGGAGGCCGTCGGTGAGATGATCGCCGGCGTGTCGCACAACTTCAACAACATGCTGACCATGATCCTGGGCAACCTGGAACTGGCCCGGTCGGAGACATCCGGCGACGCACGCGAGTTCATCGACGACGCGCTCGACGCCAGCACTCGGGCGGCCGATCTGATCCGCGAGTTGATGCAGTTCAGCCGGCGCGATGACAAGCAGATGGTCTCCGTGGACGTGGTGGCGATCGTGCGAACCGCGGTCCGCCTGTGTCAGCGAACTATCGGCGAGGCCGCTCAACTGTACCTGGCAGAGCCCGGTTATGTCTTGCCGAGCGTGCACGGCAATGCCAGCCTGCTGCAGCAGATCGTCGTCAACCTCTGCCTCAATGCCCGTGACGCGATCGAGGCGATCGATGTGGCGACACCTCGCATCGACGTAGAGGTACACGATGTCGTCGCCGACTCCGGGCGCTGCATACGCGTCCGTGTTCGCGACAACGGCAGCGGCATGGATGACACCACACGCGAGAGGGTCTTCGAGCCGTTCTTCACCACGAAGGCTGCAGACAAGGGTACGGGACTGGGCCTGACAACGGTCTACGGCATCGTCCGCGATCATGGGGGGCGGATCGAAATCGACAGTGAACCCGGTAGCGGCACACAGTTCTCCGTCTTCCTGCCCGTTGGTGAGGACCAGTCAGCAACGCCGGAGTTGGCGTCGCCCCGGTCACTCACCGGAAAGGGCGAGACGATCCTTCTGGTAGAAGACGAAGCCGGTATACGCCACGTTCTGCGGGTTGTCCTCGAACGCGCCGGGTATTGTGTGATCGATGTCGAGGATGGCGAATTGGCTCTGCAGCTGATGCGCGATCAGGCTCCGGCGATCTCCCTCGTCATCCTGGACCTGTCGATGCCGAAGATGTCAGGCGTGGAACTGCTGCAGAACCTGCACCCGCTGTTTCCTGACCTGCGTGTGCTCATCTTCACGGGCCAGAATGTCGATCTCGAGCAACTGCCCGGCGCTTCGGACATCCTGACGAAACCCGCCCATCACCACGAATTGCTCGAAGCTGTCGGTCGGGGCCTGGGCCACGTGTAGTCAGTCCTTCAGGCACCGTGAGCCTCGAAGACCCACTCCCCCACAGTCACCGGATCGGCGGGACGCAGGCGAACTCGGTGCAGCCTGTCTCCCCAACTCTCCCGAAGACGGGGATCGTCGATGGTGATAAATTCGGTTTCAACAGCCAGCTCGTCGTCGTGGTGCAGAGTCGCAGCGCCGGCGAGGCGATCCCCGGGCAGTGGCCGGGAACCAAGGCGCACAACCCCGGATTCGACGGTGACCTCGCAGGGCGTGATGAGATTGAACACGATCTCCTTGGGTCCAGTGCAACGGACACTCTCACGTACTGACACAGTTCCCTTTCCCACCCGGTCCAGCGTCACCTCCCTGACCCATGACACCACGCCGGCCTCCGACGGGTAAGCGCCGCCGATATCAGCACGGAAACACGCCTTCTCGTCCGACAGGTCGCAGCTGACACTTTGGGCGGCACGCCGATCGTTCTCAGTGTACTTCACGCCGCCAGGCAGGTACCGTCGCGCCGCCAGCTGCTGGTGTCCGCCGATCTCGGGCAGGTTGTGGTAGGCGGACTGCATGGTCCAGATCTCGTACCGTTCGTCGCTGAAGGTCCTGGCCGAGTAGGTCTCGACACCCGGATCCACGAGCACGGGCCGCCCGTCGACATAGACGATGACGTTGCCCACGTCGTTGTGGTTGTGTGATTCGGCGTTCGTACCGCCCTTGACGGCGACGAAGAGCCCCTCGGTGGTTCCCTCGTGCCGGCGGGCCGTCAGCACCTGGATGCCGGGGAGCCAGCTGGCGGCCGGATAGGGTGGTGAGGAGGGGTGATGGCATCCCAGTTCTTCCAGCCGGAACAGGGCGTGCAGCTGCCGGGCGAGACCGGCATTGGGCCCGGCGGGCAGTACATCGCCCATGCTGGCCGCCCATGCTCCCAGCCGCATCAGGCCGTCGTCGCCGATGTTTTTGCCGTAGGCGTAGAGCACCGAGGCAGAGGGCGACACGGTGGCCGGGGCATCGGCGAAGTTGACGAACCAGTGGTCAGCGATCTGCGCCCGTGCCGGAAACCGACCGATCTGTCGCACCTTCGGATGGTCGTAGACGTCGATGGCTCCACCCGACGCGTGGTGCAGCAACTCGAGACACTCCAGCAGGCTGGCGCCGGCTCGATTCCAGTACGCCGGTCCTTCATCACAACCCCCGTCCTCAGCGTACGAATCCAGAAAGATGTCGAGACTGCGCAGAATCTTGCCCACGGCCTGACATCGCCGCTCCGTGTCCTTCTCGATGAGCAGCAGTGTGGTCAGCCAGTTGCCGCACACCCACGGCGTCCAGTTGTTCACCGGCACGCCGGTGAGTCCCCTCCACCAGAAGTCGTCCCGTGCCAGGCAGACGTCCAGAACGCGGGTGCGCAGTTCGTGGTCGATGCGCCGGCGCAGCATGGGTGACACCTCGTCGAGGGCCTCATCGAGCAGGGCGTGGGTCCACTCCAGCAGGGCGGCCGTCTCCCCCGTTCCCAGTTCGACGATCCGTTCGTCGGGATCGGGAAAACCGCGACCCGCCTTCTGCATGTAAAGTGCTCCGGGATTCCCCCAGTACGTCTCCTCGCAGGTCGCCCAGATGCCATTGGCTATGTCATCGAGAAACCGTCCCGATGCCTCGACACACTCCGCCAGTACCAGCGCCGACAGGGCGACACGCCGGGCCGAACGCACATCCAGGTAGTCGGTCTGGCGTCCCTGGCGCTGATAGATGAGGAAATGCCGTGCCTGTACGGCGGGCCAGTCGAATCCCAGATGCGCCTCCCCCGCCTCGAGAACCGCCGACCTGGCATCGGCAAGCAGACGGGCCCAGGCCGTGCGGTCTGCCCGCAACGGGTAGAAGGGAACACCGCCCGGGGCGACCAGCACTTCGCCGAGACCTTCTACGAAACGACCAAGGATCATCGTCGGGCCCTTCTTGAAGTAACCGGTGCGAACACGTTCATTGTGCCACCTGAACCATGCGAGAGAGGAGAGGGAGAATGAGTGAATCAGATAGTCTGGAGTTCAAGCCGCGGGCCCGGGGCCTCATCATCGGGGACATCCCCTGGTTGGCGCGTATTGCCGACAAGGCCCGGGCGCGGGCTGCGGGGCGTCTCGGCGCCTACATCTATCCGTGAGGCGCGGACGAGCGCTTCCTGGAGGGAGCGGAGATGTCGGCTGACGCGTTCACCAAACTGGTGGATTCCTGCGTGGATGACGACGAACTCGTGGTTAAAATGAAGGAGCACTTACAGCAGAAGTCTGCGTAACGGATCAGCTGCCCTCTCTGCCTCAGTCCGTCTCTGCCGGAAACTGCCGCAGAATGTCCTCGTCGATCTCGACGCCCCAGCCCGGGGCATCGGGGACGGTGATATGGCCGTCGACCACATCCGGCAGGCCACGCAGCAACGGCGGTCGCCCTTCCGGTTGTCGGGGATACTCGAGCATCTCGAAGTTGGGTGTACATGCGGCCAGATGCACGCCGACCAGGGTCGAAATCGGGCCATTGGGGTTGTGCGGCATGACGCGGGCGCCGTAAACCTCAGCCTGAGCGGCGATCTTGCGCCCTTCCCAGAATCCACCGCAGTGACACAGGTCCGGCTGCACGTAGGCCAGGGCGCCGGCCTCGAGCAGGGGACGGAAGTCCCAGCGGCTATAGCAGCGCTCGCCGGCGGCGATGGGAATGGTTGTGGCAGCGGCGACACGGGCGATCTCCGCCGGGTTCTCCGGGGGACAGGGCTCCTCGAAGAAGAAGGGCTCACAATCGACGACGGCGGCAGCGAAGCGGATGGCGGCAGCGGCACTCAGGCGACCGTGGCCTTCGATGAGGATGTCGCCATCGATGCCCATGGCCTCGCGGGTTGCACGCACGCGCTCGACGGCACGCCGCAGATCGGGCCCGTCCAGCTGCTGCACAGCCAGACCGAGAGGGTCGAACTTGACCGCCGAGAAACTGAGAGACACCGCATCACGGGCCGAAGCGGCAAACTCGTCGGGGCTGTCGTCACCGAAGCGGGTGTGCGTGTAGAGTCGGACGCGGTCGCGCACCTTGCCGCCGGCCAGCTCGTACACCGGCACGCCCAGCCGTTTGCCTTTCAGATCCCACAGCGCCTGCTCGATGGCACTCACGGCGCTGGTGTGGATCGGTCCCCCCCTCCAGAACGCGCCGTTGCGCAGCGACTGGAAGAGGTCCTCGATCCGCGACGCGTCCCTGCCGGTGAGCGGCAGACGACGTACGGCATGGGCGACGGTTGCCGGATGGCAGTCGGAGGCGATCTCACCGACACCTTCCAGACCGTCTTCGGTGCGGACGATGACGAGATAGCCGAGCGTGCCGTGTCCCTGCGGGGTGATCGGAATCGTCTGTATCGATGAGATCTTCATCACATTTGTCCTCGGCCTAGTGCTCTGTTAAGGAGTAGACCTTGTGAAATGAGGGCGCCGAGGGACCCGGGTCGCAAGGCGCGCGATCGAGTCGGGTCAGTGGACCCGGCGAGTGAGCGAACACAGGGATGTGGGCGCGTTTACGCGCATCACGCCGCGAGCCGGGATTCATCGGTGGCCGAATACAAGGTTCGCTCCTTAACAGAACACTAGAGGCGAACCTTGACGACGGCTTTCTTCACCGGCGATGAGGAGTCGATCTCCATACCCGGCATATGGGCATCCTGGGGCCACAGGATCATGAACGTGCCGGCACGCATCTCGATGAACATGCCCTCCCCGTCGAGAGGCAGAAAATCCCGGCTGTCGTCGTACTCTCCGGCCTTCAGGGACGTCGTCGGAGTGTAGCCCATGTGTTCGGCGCCGGATACGACCAGCTGGATGTCGGCGTACTGGCGGTGCGCCTCCCAGAAGCCATCGGCCTTCGACTTGGAATCGTACTCCTGCACCATGACGAAGACGTCGTCACCGTCGATGTCGTAGCGCTCCGGCGTCATGGCCGCCACGTCATTGTCGGCAAGCCAGCGCAGGCCCTTCTCGAAACGGGCTCCCAGCGCATGGTACTGTGCCGCATGCTGCAGTTCGTCGATGACCACCGATGTCGCTCCTTGGCTCGTGGTTGATTGCCGTTCGGGGGCATGAAGATAACAAAGTGTCCTGCCCGGAGCTTGACGGCCCCTGACGCCCGCCGTAACCTAACGGGACATAACGGCACAGGTGCCAGAAGCTCACGAGTGCGACAGAACTGCCGTCGCCCTCGCGATCTTTTGGAGAATAGGGAAGGCAGTGAGAATCTGCCGCGGTCCCGCCACTGTGACCGGCCAACGGCGAGCAAGCTTGATGCTGGTTCGCCTGTTACGCTTCAAGGGCAACACCCACTGATCGTCGAGACAGACGGTCGGGAAGGGGCCTGTAGCGAGTGCCGGAAGTCAGGAGACCTGCCTGCGCCGTCGAACGAAAACCTTCGACGAAAAGGTGGTTCGCCTGCGCAATCGCGTAGCCCTACCCCGTCCTCTTCGCAGGGCGGGGTTTTCTGTTGTCTCTCTCCTGTTGGTCTGGACCCTGACGGTGCCGGCGCATGCCGGTCAGTTGCTGGGTCGGGTCCTCGACGCCGATTCGGGCGAGTCGGTGGCCGGCGTCGTCGTGCGCGCCCGGACTGCTGAGGCAGCTGATATCCACGGCATCAGCGACGCCGATGGACGGTTCCAGCTGGTGGACCTCGTCTCCGGGTCCTGGAGGCTGGAGGCTCGCTCTCTGGCATTTCACCCGGCGTCCATCACCATCGAAATGGCCGACAGCACCGTGCACGTGGAACTCGAACTCTCACCCCTGCCGCTGGTGATGGACGAGGTCGTGGTCCGCGCCCGCCAGGATGAGCGACGGCACACGGCTGCCTTCGTCGAACGGTTGAAGGTGGACGAGGCGTCCGCCCCGGGAGCGGATCTGCCGCACATTCTCGAGCAGGCCAGTGGCGTTGACATCCGTCGCTATGGCGGCCTGGGTGCCTTCAGCAGCCTGTCCATCCGCGGCTCCACCTCCGAGCAGGTTCTCGTTTATCTCGACGGTGTGCCCCTGAACAGAGCCGTCGGCGGCGGGGTCGATCTCGGTACGCTCCTCACCGGTGGCATCGAGTCCATCGATGTCTATCGCGGGGCCGTTCCAGGGCGTTTCGGCGGCAACAGCCTGGGCGGTGTCGTTCACGTGCGCACCCGCCCCCCGGGCGGCGACCCGCAAGTCCGACTGCGCAGCCAGGCAGGCGCCTTCGGCACACGCCAGCTGTCCGCCTCTGTCGCCGGCCGTCGACATGACTGGGATGGCCTCGTCGTCGTCGACTACTCGCGCAGCGATAACGACTTCCGCTTTCTCGACGACAACGGCACCGAGTACAACACCGGGGACGACGAGTGGGCGAAACGTCGCAACAGCGACTTCGGCGCCGTGCGCCTGCTGCTGCGCTCGGCTCGCCATCTCGGCGCCTCCCGGCTGCAGCTGTCACACACTCAGGACATCAGCCACCGCGGCCTGCCCGGCATCGGTAACTACCAGTCCTTGCAGACCCGACTCGACACCCGGCGCGGCATCAGCGAGGCCAATCTTTTCGGCCCTTTGTCCCAGGGGCGGGCCGGGTACCGTCTGAAGCTGTTCCGCTCCGCCGAGCGCGTCGAATACAAGGATCTGCTGGGCGAAGTCGGCATCGGCACGCAGCACGACCGCAATACGACGACGGTCATCGGCAGCCGCCTGGAAGGCAATGCCCTGGTGGGACCGCTGCTGGCCACCGCTTTCGGTGGCGCCCGCCACGAGCGCTTCTCACCCGAGGACCTGCTCGGCCCGCTCGCGGCGCCGGCGTCCAGCCGGCGGATCGGCCTCACCGCCGGAGGCGAAGCCGAGATCACCGGGTTGGCTGGTCGCCTCGTCGCCAATGCCGGCCTGCAGGTGGAGCGTCTCAACGATGACGTGGTCGACGCCGAGGACACCAAACCGACGGCGAGTCACCTGACACGGACGGTGTGGAGCTCCCGCCTGGGACTGTCCATCGATCTGGGCGGCGGTTGGACTGGCCAGGCGCACGCGGGTCGCTACGGCCGTCCACCTGGGTTCTTCGAGCTTTTCGGCGACCGTGGCGCCGTCATGGGCAATGCCGACCTGGTGAAGGAGACGGGACGCAATCTCGACGGTGGTGTCGTCTACCATGGCGTGCCCGCTCCCAGCGGCGTGCAGCTGGCCGAGGTCGTCTTCTACGACAATGAGGTAGATGACCTGATCCGCTTCATTCAGAACTCCCAGCGTGTGTCGCGGCCCCACAACATCGGCCGCGCCCGTCTGCGCGGCATCGAGACCCGTGCCCGAGGGGTGATCGGCCGCCACCTGCATCTTGAGGGCAGCTACGCGGTGCAGTCAGCCGAGAATCGCTCCCCTTTCTCCTTCGAGCACGGCAACGACCTGCCCGGTGCACCCCGACGTCAGTTGCGGGGCCGCGTCGGCGTGGATGCCGGGCATGCCGCTCTGCACTATGAGATGAGCCACGAGAGTCGACACTTTCTCGACCGCGCCAACCTGCAGCCGGTGCCGGCCAGGACCGTGCACACCCTGGGTGCACGCCTACCGGTGAATGACACCGTCACCGTAGCTGCCGAGATCCGCAACCTCACAGACAACCAGGTGGCTGACCTGTGGGGTTACCCCCTGCCCGGCCGCGCCGCCTTCCTCGCCATCGACCTGGACCTCTCCCTTTCCGGGAACTGAGTCGTTCCCTCACCTACACTCCACGGAGTTCACCTGTCATGAACCGATCACGAATCGCCCTGCAGTTTGCCCTCGCGGCGCTCCTCACCACTGGCGCCGTCGCTCAGAGCGACCTGTTCATCCTCACCTCCGACTTTGCCACCGGCAGTACGGCCCTGCTGCCGGCGGACGCGGACGCGGCACAGGTCAACGTCATCGGCATCCACAGCGATGCCTCCGGACACTACCAGAAAGGGCGTGTCTACATCGTCAATCGCCTCGGGGCGGACAACATCCTCGTCCTCGATCCGGCGGACCTGGCCACCCCGGTGATCCAGTTCTCGGTGGGCAACGGCAGCAACCCGCGGGACATCGAGATCCTCGCCGAGGGCAAGGCCTACGTGACACGCTACGGTTCCACCGACCTGCTCGTCGTCGACCCCCGTGACGGCTCCGAGCTGGGTACCATCGACCTGAGCGCCTACGCCGACGCCGACGGCCTGCCGGAGATGGACCGGATCGTCCGCATCGGTGATCGCGTCTACGTCAGCTGCCAGCGCCTCGATCGCGATGCCGGTTTCACACCGGGAGACGGCGTCCTCGTCGTCATCGACATCAACAGCGACACCGTCGTCGGCGACATCGCCCTGAGCGCCGACAACCCCAACAGTGTCCTCGTTGTTGGTGATCAGATCATCGTCTCCGGCACGGCCGGATTCGGCGATCGCGCCGGCGGCATCGACCACATTGACACGCGAACCGGGATGAGCACGGGACTGGTGATCTCCGAAGAGGTACTCGGCGGCGATCTGTCCGCCCTGGTGTTGCGCACGTCGAACGCGGGTTTCGCCGTCGTCCTCGACGAGAATTTCGCCAATACCGTCGTACCGGTGAACCTGGAGACGGGTGTTGTAGGAGCACCGCTCGAGGGCCTCAGCGGCGGCTTTATCGCCACCATGGCCATCGATGGCAACCGTCTGCTGATCGGTGATCAGGGCAGCTTCGGCGATCCCACCAGCGCCGGCCTCAAGATCTTTGACGCCACGAGCGGCGACCTGCTGGCCGGCCCCATCGATACGGGTCTGCCCCCGAACAGCATCGTCGTGCTCGGCCCTTCGGCCATCACGGCTGTGCGCGAGGAACTGGGGGCCGCCCTGCCGCAGGACACCGCCCTCGGTTCGGGCTATCCGAACCCCTTCAACGCGACTGTGCGTGTTCCCTTCGACATCGCCGTCGGGGGTGCCGTGGAGATGGATGTCTACGACCTGCTGGGTCGCCGTGTGCGGTCGCTGATGTCGCGACGGCTCGTTCCCGGCGGGTATTCGGTGACCTGGGATGGCACGGATGCGGCTGGGCAAACCGTCGCCAACGGCACGTACTTCATGCGCCTGCGCACCGGCGAGCGCCGTTCGATGACGAAAGTCATGTTGCTGAAGTAGGAAGGATCCCCGGCGTGGCGCTGTCGGCGCCACGCCGGACCACCTCATGATGACGCCCAACGTGCAATCATCAGCCTATGGCCACGGGGGCAACACCGCCGAGCTGGCACGCCACACCGGCACATCACTGGTGGATTGGCTGGACCTCAGCGCCAGCCTCAATCCGCTGGGCCCGCCGCCGGGACTGCTGAACCGGTTGCGCGCCGGCCTCGACGAAGTGGTCCGGTACCCCGACCACTACAGCCGGAATCTGTGCCAGGCTCTGGCCAGCCATCATGAGACCGAAGAGGCCGCCGTCCTTGTCGGCAATGGCGCCACGGAACTGCTCTTTCTGCTGACCACCGCACTGCCCCATGAGCGGACCCTGATCCCGGTGCCGACGTACGTCGACTACGAGCGTGCCTCTCTCCTCGCCGGCGGCACGCTGGACTTCATCGAGCTGTTTCCCGAGGACGATTTCTGTCTCGATCTGCCGCGACTCGGTCAGCAGCTTCGGCCGGGAGACCTCGTTCTGCTCGGACATCCGAACAACCCTACCGGGTGCGCCCTGGATGTGTCCGCACTGCACGCCGTTGCGGCCGCCGCGCCGTCGGCCCTGTTCGTCGTCGACGAATCCTTCGCCGATCTGGCCGGCTGCTCCACCACCCTGTCCCCGGATCACCCGAACATCCTCGTACTGCGCTCCCTGACCAAGACCTTCGCGATTCCCGGGCTCCGCCTCGGTTACCTCGTGGGCGCCACGGATCTCGTGCAGATGTGCCGCCAACATCAGCCTCCCTGGTCGGTCAATGCGCTGGCGCTGCGCGCCGGTCTCATGGTGGCAGACGCCGGGGAGTACGTGCGCCGATCCCGGATCGCAGTGCGCGACTGGCGGCGCGATCTGCTGGCGCGCCTCGCTCCTTTCCCCGGCCTTCATCCGGTTCCCGGATGCGCCAACTTCCTGCTGCTGCACCTGACGGATCCTCAGCTGGACGCCGTCGATCTCTACGAGTCCCTGCTGCAGGAACCGATCGTCATCAGGCCCTGTGCCAGGATTCGAGGGTTGGGACGTCATTGGTTCCGTGTCGCCGTCAGCACGCCTGAGAACCATGAACGGCTCTGCTCCGCTCTGACAGCGCGCCTCCTCCCGGTTGCTCCATGATGGAATCCGGCGGACTCGTCGCCCTGTTCGGGGGTGTCCTCGCCGACACAGCTCTGGGGGATCCCCGCTGGCTGCCACACCCGGTACGGGGCATCGGCAGGCTGGCGGCAACCCTGGAGCGCGCCACGCGGGCTGCCTGGCCAGGGCATCTTGGCGTGGCCGGTGCGACGACTGCCACGGGTGTGTTGTTCATCGTCGGCGGCCTCTGCTGGGTCTGCCTCCGGCTATGCAACGAGGCCGACCCCGCACTGGGACTCCTCTTCGGCGCCATCCTCATCTATGTCAGCATCGCTGCCCGTGATCTGATTCGCCACAGCCGCGCGGTGCTGGCCTGCCTGGCGGCCGGCGACCTGCCACGGGCTCGCGTTCAGGTCGGCATGCTGGTCGGTCGGGACACGGCGCACCTGAGCGAAAGCGAGATCGTACGGGCCACTGTGGAGAGTGTGGCCGAAAGCATCGTCGATGGTGTTCTGGCGCCGCTGTTCTGGGCATGTGTGCTGGGGCCGCTGGCGGCAATCCTGTACCGGGCGGCCAACACTCTCGACTCGATGTTCGGTCACCGCAATGAGCGCTATGAGCGTTTCGGCAGGGCCTCGGCCCGACTGGACGATGCGGCCAACTACCTCCCGGCCCGGGTGACGACACCGCTGATCTGTCTCGCAGCCGGCCTCCTCGGCCTGTCGGGTATGGGCGCCTGGAGCGTCTGGCGACGAGACCGGGCGCAGCATCCGAGTCCGAATTCCGGACACGCGGAGGCCGCCGTCGCCGGCGCACTCGGAGTACGTCTGGGAGGCGTCAACCGCTACCAGGGCGTACCCTCTTCAAGACCCTTTCTCGGTGATCCCCTGGTTCCTCTCCAACCCCATCACATCACTGCGGTGAATCGGCTCGTGTGGACGACCCTTGGTTTGAGCCTGTTGTGCATGCTCGGGTTCCTGGCGGTGATCCGGATATGAAGGCGGCGATGTCACATGCGTGAGATCCGTCTGTTCTTCACCGCCCTTACGTTCTACACGCGTCTGCCCGGCCTCCGTCTCGCCGATCACAGCGAGACCGGGCTGAATCTGGCAACGCGATACTTCCCTCTGGTGGGAATCATCGTCGGTTGCCTGGTGTCGGCCGTGTTCCTCGTGGCAGACAGGGTCCTGCCCACGTCCATCGCCGTGGTCATCTCCATGGGTGCCAGCATCTGGATCACCGGCGCCTTCCACGAAGACGGCCTGGCCGATACCTGTGACGGACTTGGCGGCGGTTGGTCGAAAGAGGATGTGCTGCGCATCATGAAGGACAGCCGGCTCGGCACGTACGGGGCGGTCGGTCTCGTGCTGGCGCTGCTGCTCAAGTACAGCGCTCTGCTCGCCGTGCCCGTGCACCTCGTTCCCGCGGCGCTGATATGCGGCCATGCCGCCAGTCGCCTGGTTCCGGTGGTCGTCATGTCCCGGCTCGAATACGTGCGCGAGGACGAGACCAGCAAGACTCGTCCGGTGGCCCGTGGCATCGGCGGCTGGCAGGTCGTCATCGCCGCGGTCCCGGGCCTGCTGCCGTTGTGGCTTCTCGAGCCATTGTTGTGGGCAGCCCTGTTGCCCATGGCCGTCACGGGGGCCTGGCTCACCCGCCACTGCCACCGCCGTCTAGGCGGCTACACCGGGGACACTCTCGGCGCGCTGCAGCAGGTATGTGAACTGGCCTTCTACCTGGGAGTTATCGCCCTATGGACGTATACCTCGTCCGCCACACTACCGTCGCCGTAGCAGCGGGCCTGTGTTACGGTCGAACGGAAGTGTGCCTTGCCGACTCCTTCGAGCAGGACTCGGCTCAAGTGGTGGCCGGGCTGCCTGACTTTGACCGGATCTATACGAGCCCGTCAGAACGCTGCCTGCGGCTTGCCGAGCGACTCGAAGGACCTGCTCCGGAGTCCGACAGTCGACTGCTCGAACTCGACTTCGGGGAGTGGGAGGGCCACCGGTGGGATGACCTCGATGGCCCGGAACTGCGTGCCTGGGGAAACGACTATGTCGACACCCCCTGCCCCGGCGGGGAGAGTTACGCCCAGCTCGCCGAGCGCGCCGCGCAATGGCAGCGGGACGTACCTGTGATCGAGGGTCGGATCGCCGTCGTCAGCCACGGCGGAACGCTCCGCGCCCTTCTCGCCACGTGGCTGGACCTGTCTCTGGAGCAGGCATTTCGATTCTCCATCGACTGTGGTGGTGTCACTCTTCTGCGACCCGTAGCCGGGAAGTGGACAGCCCTGTTCGTCAATCGACATGGCTGACATACTCCTCGTCACCGGCGGCAGCCGCTCCGGAAAAAGCCGCCACGCCCTCGAGCTGGGCGAGGCCCGTGGCCGGGACAGACTGTTCCTGGCCACCTGCCCGCGCCTCGACGAAGAGATGGAGCAGCGCATTGAGCGCCATGTCGAGGAACGTCGGGCCGGGGGGTGGCAGACCCACGAAGAACAGGTCGACCTGGCCGGCGCTCTCGGAACCGTCGGCGGCGACGTCGTCGTCGTCGACTGTCTCACCTTGTGGATCAGCAACCTGATGTTCCACGCCGGTGAGGATCCGGATTCACCCCGGATCGATGAGACGTACGTGGCGGACCGGTGCGGAGAAGTGGTGGCTGCCTGCAGATCGCGAGCCGGCACGGTCGTGTTTGTCACCAACGAAGTCGGCCAGGGCATCGTTCCGGACAACGCCCTGGCCCGAAGCTACCGGGATCTCGTGGGCCGCTGCAACCAGGTGATGGCAGCTGCGGCCGACGGCGTCATCCTGATGGTGAGCGGCCTCCCCCTGACCGTGAAATGACCTGAACCAGGAAGGATCTGCACCGATGGACCCTCTCGAAACAACGCTGGCGGCGATCGAGCCGGCAGACGCAGGCACTCGGGCACGGGCAGTGGAACGCCTGGAGCAACTGACCATGCCCCACTGGGCCATGGGTCGCCTGCTGGATCTGGCCGCCGACCTGGCGGGTATGACGGCCAGCCTCGCCCCCCCCGTCCGGCGGCGTGCCGTCGTCGTCATGGCCGCCGATCACGGCGTCACGAGCCAGGGCGTCAGCCAGTACCCGGCGGACGTCACCCCGCAGATGGTGCGCAACTTCGCCGCCGGCGGCGCCGCCATCAACGCCATGGCCAGGACGGCGGCCAGCGATCTCGTCGTCGTCGACATGGGCGTTGACGGTGACCTTGCCGACCTGGTGCAGTCCGGGGCGGTTCTCGATCACCGGATCGCCGCCGGCACGGCCGATCTCAGCCTCGGGCCGGCCATGTCCCCTGAGCAGGCCCGTGCCTGCGTCGAGGCGGGTATTGCCGTGGCGGCCGATCTGGCGTCGACGAACGACCTGCTGGGTACCGGTGACATAGGCATCGGCAATACCACCCCGAGCGCTGCCATCGCCGCCTGCATCAGCGGCCTGCCAGCCGACCAGGTGACCGGGCGCGGCACAGGCATCGACGATGCCAGGTGGGCGCAGAAAGTCGCCACCGTGCAGCGCGCTCTCGAAGTGAATGCGCCGGATCCGACGGACGGACTGGATGTACTGACGAAGGTCGGGGGCTTCGAGATCGGTGGCCTGGCGGGACTCATCCTCGGCGCCGCCGCCCATCGACGACCCGTCATCATCGACGGCTACATCTCCACGGCGGCGGCGTTGATCGCCACGCTGTTGAGCCCGGCGGCAGCCGACTACGTCATCCTCGCCCACCGCAGCGCCGAGAGCGGACACGTGGCCATGTGTGACCATCTGGGCAGGCAGCCTCTGCTGGATCTCGATCTGCGCCTCGGCGAGGGTACGGGCGCCGCCCTCGCCATGCCCCTGGTCGAGGCCGCTGCCCGCCTGCTCACCGAAGTTGCCACCTTTGCCGAAGCGGCGGTCTCTGGTGAGGACGGCTGAAGCGACGGCGGGTCATATCAGTCTGCTTTATTGATCGCCTCCATCAGACCCCGCATGTAGCCCACCGCCATCAACCGGCCCTGATGGGCGTACCCGGGATGGTTGTTGTCCTCGCCTTCCATGGTCGGGGCGTGATCGGGCCGCATGGGGCAGGACACGCCGTTGTCGATGTAGGCCTTCATCGCCGCGTACATGTCCTGCTGTCCGTCGTCGTGAAACTGCTCCGTGAAGTTCTCCGCCGTGCCGGAGAGATTCCGGAAGTGGGCGAAATGGATACGGTCGGCGAAGCTCTTCACCGTGTTCGGGATGTCGACACACATCTCCGAGAAGCAGCCCTGACAGAACGTGATGCCATTGGCGGGGCTCGGCACCAGGTCGAGCATGCGCTGGAAGTTTTCCGGATTGCGCATGATGCGTCCGATGCCGCGAATCGGGGACAGTGGCGGATCATCGGGGTGCATGGCGAGCCTGACGCCATACTCCTCGCACACGGGGACCGCCGCCTTCAGGAAGTACTCGAGGGTATCCCACAGTAGATCTTCGGCGACATCGCCATACTCCGTCTTCGGACCGCGTTGGAACTCCTCGTGATTGTACGTCGTGGCCACGGCGCCGCCGCGGACCGGCGTCGAGACCGACGTACGCAGCCAGCCGAAGTGCACCATCCAGTTGTAGCACAACACGGGGATCCCGGCGCGTCCCATGTTGCGCAGGGACTCGAGATAGTTGTCGAGGTCTTCGTCCCGACCCTCGGCGCCAAGCTTGATACGATCCGAGATGGGGATTCCCTCGAACACCGAAAGCTTGAGGCCGTAACTCTCCACCCGGTTCCGCTGCTTCAGCATGGCATCATAGGTCCAGACGGGACCGCGATCCTTGGGCGCCACGTGACCGACAGCGTCGGTCACACCGGCCTGCGCCAGCCAGCGCAGCTGTTCGTCGGTGCCGTTCCACATGAAGCCGATGTCGATCCTGCCCTTTGCCATGCCACGTCTCTCCTTGAGTTTGATCCGATGTCAGCGGCGCAATCTATCGGCCATCCTGGCATGGTCAAGGCGATTGGGCCTACGTTGCTCACATGGATGACTCGATTCTCGAACACCGCGCCACACCCGAACAGCTGGAGCGCTTCGACCAGCAGGGGTATCTCGTCATCGAGGACGCCCTGTCGCCGTCGGACGTGACCCGGCTCGAGACCGTCGTCGACGGTATCGCCGAGGCGGAGCGCCAGCGACGGGAGCTGCCTCCCCACGCGCCCGTGGACAAGTTCTGCTGTGTCGTTGAAGATCCGGCTCTCGTCGAACTCGTCGACTGGCCCCGGACACTGCCTCTGGCCTGGGATATTCTCGGCTGGAACATTCAGCTCTACATCTCCCACCTGAGTGTCTTCCCGCCGGAACCCGTCGTGCAGCCAGGCAAGTTCTTCGGCGGCTGGCACCAGGACGGCGGCCGCCCCGTGCAGGAGATGGAACGGCCCCACCCACGATTGTCCTTCAAGGTGAGTTACTGGCTCAGCGACACCCGTGGCGATGATCGTGGCGCCCTGATGATTCTTCCGGGTTCACATCGGCTTGATGAGCTGCCGGATTCCGGCCCCGATGGGACCCCTGAGGGGACAGTCGAGGTGCGTGTCGCGCCGGGAACGGCGGTGCTCTTCGATCGCCGCATGTGGCACTCGCGCAGCCACAACACGTCGGACGTGACACGCAAGGTGCTGTTCTTCGGCTACAGCTACCGCTGGCTGCGCGGCCTCGACTACAATGCCATGCCGGCCCGGATCCTCGAAGGCTGCGACCCGATCCGCCGGCAGCTGCTCGGCGCTGGCTCGGCCATGACTGGCTGGTGGCAACCGCGAGATGGAGATGTGCCGCTGAAGGTATGGCTGGAGGAGCGGGGACTGCTCGAGAAGCCTGGCTGGGACTCACGATGATGTCGGTGCCGCCGGCCATGTGAGTGACCCAGCCTCAGTTGTGCCGCTGGCCACGAGAGCCCGGCTTGACTCCCTGTCGTGACTTCGTAGGTTCCATTATGGTTCCATAATGGTTCCTATCTACGGAGTACACCATGCCCACCCTCAGTATCAAGAGTGTTCCTGACGCTCTCTACGAGCGGCTCAAGCACAGCGCCCAGGTACATCGCCGCAGCATCAATAAGGAGGCAATCGTGTGCCTCGAGAGTGCTCTGCTGAGCACGGCGGTCGATGCCGACGAGATTCTGGCACGCGCTGACGGCCTGCGCTTCCGGCAGAACCTCACCCCTCTCTCGGACGAGATGCTGGCACGGGCACGAAACGACGGCCGTCCGTGATCGTAGCCGATACCAACCTCATCGCGTATTTGCTCATTCAGGGCGAGCACACGGAGTTGGCGCGCAGAGCACTGCGCAAGGATGCGGCGTGGGCGGCCCCCCTCCTCTGGCGCAGCGAGTTCAACAGCGTGCTGTCCCTCTACATGCGCCAGGGCGAGTTGGAGTTGGCAGGCGCCGTTGCGCTGGTTGGTGAAGCGTTGCGTTTGCTAGGGGGCCGCGAGTTTCGCGTGCCCTGCGAAAACGTGCTGGAACTGGTGTCGCGCTCGTCGCGCTCGGCCTACGATTGCGAGTTCGCCGCACTGGCTCACGACCTGTCAGCTACACTGGTGAGTTCGGACGCGCGGCTCGTGGCGGCTTTCCCGGAACTGGCGGTGTCCCTGGCGGATTTCGTCGCAGACACACCATCCCGCGAGTGAGTGCTCACTCGACCAGGCGCGGCTCGTCCCGCGGTGATCGACCCCGCTTGTCATTGATCCGCGCCCCCTTCGGAGCCGCCACTGGCCCCCGCAGCAGCGGATCGTCGGTGGCCTCCATCCAGCGCTGCAACCGTCCACGCATCTCTTCCAGGACAGGGCCGTGGTCCGGGTCGCCGGCAAGGTTCCGCGTCTCGTTCGGGTCGAAGATCACGTCGTAGAGCCGTTCGGCCTCCACGGGTCGTTCCGCCCAGCCGTGCTCCAGCCAGACCGTCTTCGCCTCGCTCTCGTCACAGTTCGGCAGAACGGGCGTCGTCATGTCGTCATCGAAGTGGCGGATCAGCTTCCAGCGGTCGGTGCGCACGGCGCGGGCCGGATCGTAGGCGGCATGGTAGGTCACCTCGGCGAATACCTCCTCCCGCACCCGATCCGTGTCGCCTCGCACCAGGGGCATCAGCGACACGCCCTGCAGGTGTGAGGGGGCCTCGATACCGACGACCTCGCAGATCGTCGGGAACAGATCGATGTGGGATACCAGGGCGTCACTGACGGCACCACCGTCGAAGCCACCCGGTCCGCGTACGATCAGATACACTCCCATGCCGTGATCGGTGAGATGACACTTCATCCCGGGAAAGGCCACGCCGTGGTCCGTCGTGCAGATGACGAGCGTGTTGTCCGCCAGACCGTTGCGCACCAGCGCCTCCAGCACACGGCCGTGCCCTTCATCCATACGCCGTACGCTCTCGTGGTACCCGGCTGTCATCCTCCGGATCTCCGGTGTGTCGGGCAGTGGATCTGGAACTCGCACGTAACGGCTGTCCTGCTCAGGCATCTCGGGAAAGGGCAGATGTGTCTCGCCGTAGCCCACATCGAGGAAGAAAGGCTGGGTCGGGGCGCTGTCGAGAAACCGGGCGGCCGTGGCCGATACGTGGTTGGCACTGCGCGTCTCCGACGCCAGCTCTTCATCGTAGCCCACACCCTCACCGACGTGCTGCATGCCGGCCAGCGCCGTGTGGTACCCGGCCGCCTTCAGCGTCGACACCAGGTGCTGCCCGTAGTCGTACAGGGCAAAACCCCGGTGCGCCAGACCCAGCATGCCGCTGGAATGGGCGCTCTGTCCGGTCAGCAGTGCCGCCCGGCTGGGAGAACAGGTGGGAGCAGCACAGAAACACCGACGGAACAGCGTTCCCTGCTCCGCCAGGCGCTGCACATTCGGCGTGGGCACGGCATGGCCCATGGGAGACACGTACCGGCCCGTGTCGTGGGAATGAAGATAGAGGATGTTCGGGGGCATGAGTGGCCTTCGATCGTCAGTGTGACATGACGCGGACATTGCGATCGACCAGCGGCAGATCGACTGTGGCGCCGGCCATGTGATGGGAGGCGACGAGGCCGAAGAGGATTTCCATGCCGCGCCGGATCACCTCCAGACCGCTGCGCTGTGTGGCACCTGTAGTCAGTGCCTGCAGCAGATCGCGAATGATGGCCACCGTACCGCTGCGTGCTTCCCAGTCCGGGAAACAGATCTCGCGCCAGTCGTAGCGGGTCTTGCTCTTGCGGGGAGTCCAGTACGACGAATCCCCCGAATTGCGCAGGGTGCCATCTTCACAGACGATCTCGATATCCAACGACGGCAGATCCGTGCAGACCAGCCGACGGCCATCGTCCATGTGAACGACCGCGTGGACGATGCTGGGATCGTCGGCAACTTCTAGCCCTGCCGTTCCCACCAGCAGGGGCAGATCCGCCCCGTCGCGACTGCGCAACCGCGCGTTCACCGCCACGGGCAGCGGATCACCCAGCAAGTAGAGCGCGGCGTCGACGATGTGAGAATGTGTGTGCAGAGCACTGCCCGAGGTGGCGCCGATGAGGGCCGCCTTCGGGGCTCCGAGCACACCGGATTCGAGGAACGTGCGTGCCGTTTCGAAGCCCGCCCAGTAGCGCCGCATGGCGCCATAGACGATGTGCGTGCCGTGAGTCGTACAGGCTGTCACGATCCCGTCGAGCTCGGCAGCCGACACGCACAGCGCCTTCTCGGCATAGATGCCGCGCACTCCCGCTTCGGCGGCGTGCACCAGTGGCAGTGCCCGGGCGTGAGCCGGCGTCGTCACCGACACGACATCGAGCTTTTCGGCTGCGATCATCTCGTTGTACGAACCGTAGCGCCCCGGCACCGCGAAGCGGTCACACCAGGAGACCAGTTTTTCGGGCGCGGTGTCGGTGGCGGCGACGAGGTCGACTTCGGGGATTGCCGCGTAGCCGTTGGCGTGGCCGTACGGCAGGATGAAGTCGTTGTGTTCATCCTTGATCTCGTCGTCGATCGTGCCGGCCATGCGGCCACAGCCGATGACGCCGGCGCGGTAGGTCATGTGATCCCTCCTGGATGTGGGCGGCCCGGAAGCTCACTGCGGCCGTGCGCGATGAAGGTAGGCCGCTACTTGGCCTCCCGCACTGCAGACTGACTTCGCCCGCCAAAGCGCCAGCTGGCAGCGAGGCGGAACTCGGCGCCACGGTAGTCGCGCCGGCCGCCAACATCTTCGGCGAAGCGGCCATCCAGTCGTATGCCAGCTGCACGCCCACGGTAACCTGCGGCAACAGGTCGAGATCGATGCCGCCTCCGAGCTGACTGCCGAAGGAGCTCTGACTCTTCGACCACGGGTCCTGGCCGCCGAACAGTACACCCTTCTCCACGCCCTCGAAGCTACCGATTGTCACAGATGCAAAGAGTCGCAGGCGCTCGTGCTGCAGGGGAAACCAGCGGGCTCCCAGCAGCACGGAGCTGAGGCGGACCTGGCGCAGCGTCTTCGGCTCGACGGTGCCCGTCACCAGATCTTCGTCGATATCGCTCGTCAGCGCTCCCCAGGACAGCGTCACCTCCCAGTTGCGGCTCATCTCGTAGCCCACCGTCAACCCGGTGAGGGTGCCCCAGGGCTGCACCTGTGCCGCAGATTCGACGATGGCCCCCAACCTGGAGTCCTCGGTCAACTCATCCGCCGGCGCCGCCGCCTCCGCCAGCACACGGTGGGCCCCGGGTTCGGGGCCGATGCCACCGAAGTGGAACTCAAACCGGAAACGGCCCCTCGGCGAGGTAGACGTCGGTGACTCCGGCCCGGCGTATAGCGGACCACCCCGCTCCATGGCTGCCTGACGGGGTGTGGCGGCAAAATCCGCAGAGGCCAGCTGCAGGCGCTGTCCATCGGCCAGCTCCCGGTGCGCCACGTACAGCTCGCGTCGCCGTTCGAGGTAGATCTCGTAGTCGTCGGGCACCAGGCCCAGCTCGATGGCCCGACCCGCGGGCTTGTAGAGTTCAGCCACCAGCCGCCGATCGGCGGCGCGCACGAACAGACGCCCTTCGACATCGTCGGCCAGTGATACGCCCGCCGAAACGCGACGTACGTCGGTCATGACCACGTCACCGGTACCGCTCAGATTCATGTCGTACGCCGGGTGCTGGGCGCCCCCGGACAGCTCCACCGTGCGCGCCAGGGTTTCGTCGAAGGCGAACTGGTAGGCCTCGCTGAGCGTGACCCGGCCATCGGCGGTGACATCGGCGGCACCACGCATGCCCGTCACCAGGTAGTAGGTGAAGTACGAAGCCCCGATGCGGTCAGACTCCTGGGCCGATTCCTCCGCCGAACTCGATGTCAGGAACGCGTATCCACGGGTATCCGTCTGTGTGTCCAGTAGAAAGGCCGCTCGTCGCTGCCCGCCCTTAATACGTGTGATGGCCCCGGAGGCGCAGGCGTCGAGCACGGCGATGCGCACGTCCGCCTGCACCTCATCCAGCATGCGGCGCAGTTCGCCATACCCCAGTCTCTCGTCACCCAGCAGCAGCCCGTCCTCGTCGGCGTGGCCTGAGTAGTACACCAGTACTTCCGTACGGGCTCGCGATTCCCGGGCCCGGCGTACCCGTCGGGCCAGACCCTTCAGTGCTGTCTTGAATCCACCGAGATCTGGCTCGGACAGCAACTCCCGATCAGCCTCTGCAACTCCCCCCATCTGGACCATCACGTCGGCGAAGTTGGCCGCGTCGGACACGGCATACCGCAGCAGCGTACGTCCGGCGCCGCCATCGTTGGCGCCGGCTGCCAGCACAAATCGTGTCGTCGTCGGAGTCTGCTCCTCTGCCAGCGCCTGGCCCTGAACGCCCCGGTTTCCGAGAAGCAGCAGGAAGGTCAGCCAGCCCCAGTGACAGGCGCGATTCATGGCGCTCCTGCGCCTGGTGCCTGATCCAGTTTGATCAGGGTCAGGGCCGACTGCTCGAGTCCCTCGGGCAGGTCGAGGCTTTCCGGGGCCGGACCGGTCTTCGACTCCACAGCTGCGGCTCTGGCGGCAGCCGTCACGGTTTCGATGGAGAAGGGCTGCATGCCGGTCACGAGGAAGAACCGCTCCCACCGGGGGGCATCGTCCAGTTCGTAGGCGGTTTCGAGAGGGGTGATCCCGCCGGTCTCCAGCCGCGGCGACGTATCTCCCTGCAGTGGCAGGTGTCGAGTCACCGCGCCGCGACCGTCGACGGACAGGATCGCACCGTACGCTGCCCCCGCCGCGACGTACTGCAGGCGAATCAGATCACCCATCTGTGCGGTGCTGCCATCGCGCAGGCCTTCGCTGCCGTCTGCTGTGCGGCGGTGGACGGTGAGCGACGCACCTGGGCCCTTGATCCGGGTCGACTCACCGTCACGCAGGCCCGGGAGGGCGACGATGGCCAGCAGGGCCACGGCCGCAACCGGCGCCAGCGACCAGCGGATTTGTTTCCATCTCGAACGTGCCGGTGCCACCCCGGCGGCCCGCGCGAGGATCTGTCGGGCCATCCACGGCGCCGGGTACTGCAGGCGGACATCGGCGTCGCCCTGACGCAGCGTCTCCACCTGACGGCACAGGTCGGCGTCGGCCTCCACGCGGTCACGCAGGAGGGCCAGCTCCTCCGCCGGCAGTTCACCGAGGACGAAGCGCTCCAGCTTCCACATGGGTACCGGGGTCGGGCGGTCGTCGGTTGCACTCATGTCGACATCTCGAGTCCTTCTTCCTCGTTCACCAGGTCGTGCAGCTGAGCCCGCAGGCCCCGCAGCCGCTTGCGCACACCAGAGACCGACATGCCAACCTCGTCGGCCACTTCCTTGAGCGTCATGCCGTCCACGTAGTGCAGGATCGCCATCGTCCGAGTCGACTCCTGGCTGCCGCCGAACAGCCTGCCGAGTACCGAGGTCGCCGCCACACGCGACTCGGTCTCGTCCGCCACGGCAACGCGGTGGACCAGTTCATCGTCCACCGTCTCGGGGCGGCGACCCCGATCACGGATGCGGTTGAGACAGAGATTCGTGGCGATGCGGTAGAGCAGGCTCGAGGGGTACTCCGCCGTCAGGCGGTCGCGGCGCCTCAGGACCTGGACAAAGACGTCCTGGGTCGCGTCGAGAGCGTCGCTTTCCTCCTTCAGCAGCTGCCTGCATCGCCGCAACACCATGGGACCGTAGGTCTCATAGAGTGCTTCGACGTCCATGGATCGATCCAGTTCGTTCAGCCAGTACAACACCCAACGAGGTGCGGAGTGTCACCAAAATACCGACAAAAGCGAACGAGAATGGTCAATACTTCCGCATTCGGCCATCGCCCCGGGGCGGGCAGTGGTTATTTTCCAGCGAACTGACCGCACTCCAAAGATCGATGGACGAATCGAATGGGCGCCACGGTACTGGTTGTTGAGGACGATGAGCAGGTACGGGCGCTGGTGGTCACCATCCTGAAGAAGCACGACTTCGTCGTCATCGAGGCCACCAATGCCTGGCAGGCGCTGGCGGCGTTGCAGCGGCCACCGGTGGACCTTGTCATACTTGACTTGCGCATGCCCTACAGCATCTCGGGCAGCGACCTGATCGGCACCATGAAGGATCTTGACCAGGAGATTCCCGTCATCATCTTCTCGGGCTGGACGGAGGATCTCGATGACGAACTGCCCTCTTTCGTGAAGGCTGTCCTGCCAAAGCCGGTTCGCGTGGAGCAGTTCATCGAGACCGTCAATGCCGCCCTCAGCAAGGCGGAGGCGAACTGATGCTCCACCTGCGGCGCAGGTGGGCCAAGCGGCATACGGCAGGCTGGGCGTGCTGTCGCTCTGCGTGGCGATGAATTGGTTCGGCTCATGTTATCCCTAATGGATAACAAAGACGCTGATTGCTTTCATGTGCCACGCTGCGAATAGTATGGATGGGAAACTGAGCTATACTATCAGCAGCGAAACATATACGCCGCGCCCCTGCCGCCACATCCTCCTGTTGCCTTGACTGCGCTTCAGGGTCTCCTGTCACAGGCTGGCAGGGCATTGGGACGACTGGACGGCACTGTGGGGACATTGCCTAATCCTGACCTCTTTGTATTCATGTATGTACGCAAAGAGGCGGTATTGTCGAGGGGGTCCGCGGAGGCCGGCTGACACCGGGCGAGATGCGCCAGTCGCAGAACTGGATCGGGCCGGCTGGTTATACGTTGGCGGACGCCCTTTATGTGCCACCGCCACCGGAGTTGGTTCCTGAATCACTCGGACAGCTCGAGAGATTCCTGCACAAGACAGACGACCTGCCAATGCTCGTGAGAATCGGACTCGCACACGGTCAGTTCGAGACCATTCATCCATTTCTCGACGGCAACGGCCGCATCGGACGACTGCTGATTACGTTCCTGCTGACTGAGCAGGGCGTCCTGCTGAAGCCAGTGCTCTATCTGTCGCACTACTTCAAGAGGCACCGGCAGGCATACTATGATCGCCTGCAGGCTGTACGTGATGACGGAGACTGGGAAGGCTGGTTGGAGTTCTTCCTGCGTGGTGTCGTGGAAGTAAGCAATGAAGCCACCGACACGGCTCGACAGATCCTGGCGCTTCGTGAAGAGCACCGTGCCGCCATCACTGCGAACCTCGGGCGCGCCGCCGCCAATGGGCACAGGGTATTGGAATCGCTGTTCGACCGGCCCATCGTGTCAGTCTCTGATGTGCAAGAGACGAATGACACGGGGTACGCGGCGGCAAACAACCTGGTCGTCCGTCTCGTTCAGATAGGGGTTCTGGACGAGGTCACGGGGCACGCCCGAAATCGACGCTTTGTCTACCAGCCCTATGTCCGACTGTTCAGCGAGTAGGCGCTGCCAACATACCGATCACGACCGCGAATCGTGTAACGCGATCGCCTCGGCGACGATCCTGTCCAGGGCTTGTCCAAGCACCGGCTTCTGAAGGTAAAAGGTCGAAGGTTGCCAGACGGGGGTCATCCTCTTCCATGACGCAACCGGTGACCAGCACCGCCACCAGGGCCGGATCCAGCAGGCGCATGTCGGCGGCGACCTTGTCACCGGCGACGGTGGGGATTCCCAGATCGATGAGTGCTACGTCGAACCGTCCTGGAGCGAACACCTCCAGCGCGGCAGCACCGTCTGGCTTTCGGGGGTTCCGGCGAGAAGCTAGACGACAGGGGGGGTGGTACACCAGAGAGATACGTCGAGAAAGGGCCGTGCCAGCAGAATCTCGGGAGCCTGACGGAAGCGCCTGGTGGGGACGACCCCTGCAACGCGGGTCAGCGAGCCAGCGGTAGGTCTAGACCACAACTAGGAACCAGCCGGCCCCCGCCCCTGCAGATCTGCTTCGACGCGTCGCAGCCGCAGATGCACCCACGCCACGGCAACGATGGACGTGAAAAACCCTGACACAGCGAAGGAGATCCACACCGCCCGCAGGCCATAGTCGAAGACCTGTGTGAGGATCCACGCCAGCGGTACCGAGATCAACACGATCCGCAGGGCTGTCAGCAGCAGTCCTGGCATGCCACTGCCGAGCCCCTGAAACACACGGCCGCTGATGATGCCGATGGTGATGAAAGGGAAGGCACAGGAGATGACGCGCACGTATTCGGCAGCGATACCGATGATCACCGGATCTTCGGTAAACCATCCCGATAATTGCGGCGCAAAGATCCAGAAGAGCACGCCAAGGGCCACAGCGAAGATCTCGGCGCGCAGGATCGTGTAGATGACCGTCTCCCGTATCAGGTCTGGCCGTCTGGCCCCGACAAACATGCCCGCGAGCGTCACCTGGCTGGTGGCCAGGGCAAAGATCGGCAGGAAGAAGACGGCATCCATGCGGCCCCCGATCCCCAGACCGGCCACGGCCTGGGCGCCGAAAGCGGAGACGATGCGGTTGTAGAACATGCCTCCCACCGACATAATGACCATGGACGCTGACGCCGGCAGCCCGACGTTGAGGATGTCCGCTGTGATTCGTGCCGACGGCTTGAAGTCAGCGAAGCGGAACTCCACATACGTCCCCTTGCGGACGAAGATGTAGAGGATGAACGCGATGAATACGACGATCTGGCTGGCCACGGTGGCCAGCGCCGCCCCTCGTACTCCCATGTCGAGCCAGAAAATGAAGATCGGATCGAGGACGATATTGAGCAGCGTGCCGGTTCCCTGCAGAGCCAGGGGTGTGCGTGTGTCGCCTTCGCCACCCATGATCGAGCGGAAGGTGACATTGAGGATCTGGAACAGGAAGCTGAGCACGACGACCTCGAAATACTGCGTCGCCAGGCGCAGCACCTCCCCTTCAGCGCCGAGCATCGCGAAGATCTGCACCTTGAACCACAGAGCGCCGACCACGGCCAGAACACCAAACCCCAGCGCCACGAGCAGGGCGTGCTCGGCGGCGTTGTCGGCGGATTTCTTGTCGTCGGCGCCAATGAAGCGGGCGATGACACTCGTCGCCCCCGTGCCGAGGCCGAAGGCCACACCCATGGCGAAGAAGCCGATGGGCATGTTGAAGGTCAACGCCGCCACGGCGTCGCCGCCGAGACGGCCGACAAAGATCATGTCGACGATGTTGTAGAGCGTCTGGATCGCCATACCCGCCATGACGGGCACCGACAGCTTCCAGACGGCTCTGCGGGGATCGGCGACGAACTCGGCGACACGGCTCTTGCCGCCCCCTCCGAGCATCGCCGCAATGGGGTTCGCCGGTGCTTCCGGCTCTTTCGCGCTCAATGATGTCTCCCAAACCCCCTAAGCTCGCCGTCGCCGGTTCCGGTGACAAGCGTTGGGGCCGCTCAGGTCGCCGTCGGCCAGCCCTGTCGTGTCCGGATGTTCGCCAACACGACCCGATGACCGCCTGCCAGCTTCGCCTGCCCATCTGCCAGTCTCGCCAGATCCTGTTCCAGGATCTCGATGCATTGCCTCAACGCGGCTTGCATTGACAGGTGATCATGTTGCGGGATCGTCCGCGCGAGCTGGTGCTGCCATCCGTCATCCGCATCTGTCTGGAAGAACTTCTCCGGGCGCTGGCCGCCTCGGGCCAGGCAGTACAGTTCCATGAACCCCTGTCGGGTGCGATGGAGCGACTCCTCGGCTTCCCAGAGGCAACCTCGTTGCAGGTTGGTGTCGACGAGGGCGACACAACGCAGCAACCGGTCCAGCAGGTCCCGAGGCGCAGTCTTCTCTGTCGGGCGGTTCGTCCGACCCGCAGCCGCGACGGTGGCCGTATCAATGCTGCCGACCAGGACCTGAAGACTGTCGACGATTTTCCAGTTGGTCGTCTCGAGGGTATGGTACCGCACCGACATCTGCATCAGTGACTCGAAGAGCACGTCACCGGCCTCCTGTCCTGAGGGGACGATGGCGGCACACCGCTCCTCGTGCAGCACCTCGCACAGTTGATGCAGCTCCTCGGTGGCGACGAGCTGCATACCGTCGGCCAGCACAACATCGAGATCGAGGTCGGAGAACTCATCCCAGTCGCCGCGGCTGAGCGAGCCGAAGACGGACAGGGCAAGAACTCGCGAATCGTGTTCGTAGTAGGAGGCGATGGCCTGGAGCAGAGCCTGATGTCGTGGCGTAGCCGGATACTTCCTGGTGTCCATCACGCTCCTGTTGACGTGGTGCCCGCTCGGCGGTTGAGATACCGTCCGGCGATGAACATCATACCCTTGGGCTGTTCGACGAATCCCAGTTTCTCATAGAACCCGCTGGCATCATCGGTCTGCAGATAGATGTGCTGTCCCGGAACCGTCGAGATCAGCATGTGCATGATTGTCCGAGCGATGCCCTGCCGGCGGTAGGCGCTCTTCGTCCATACATCGATGACGTAGGCATTGCCCACACCGTCACTCAGCAGTCGACCGTTGGCAATACACCGATCACCCTCGAATCCCATGGCGACGGCGCCGCTGTTCTCGAATGAGGTCCGCACTTGCGCCGTGGTCCGACCGTTGTGGAAGTCATCGGCGATGAGATCTTGCTTCAGCGCCTCCCAATCTACACCGTCGAGGTCGCTTCGGTAGGTGACCGTCATGAGCCTGTCGCCTCGTTGGCGGACCGCTTCCACTTGTGCACGCGCCCCGCCCATTTCGGGGCAACCGGAGTCACTGGCTCATCTGACATTCAGACTACGGGTCTCGATTCTCGAGGCCACCGGTTTCCATATTGAATCGTCGGTAGTAGCAGTTCCTGGCCTGTCATGTGAGCAGACGCCACACCAGGGCAACGACGAAGCACAGAACGAAGCCCATGACCACCGGCAGCAGGGATGCAACCACCGTCCACCTGGCGCTCCTCGTCTCACGGTAGATGGTGTAGATCGTCGTCGAACAGGGGTTGTGAACCAGGCTGAACAGCATCAGGTTCACCGCCGTCAGCAATGTCCATCCACCGGCGCGCAGCACGTCGGCGTTGGCTGCGAGCGAGTCGGGCTCGAACATCACTCCCGCTCCCTCTCCGGCGCCGGTGATCCGCGCGTTGAGCACCGTCAGCATCAGGATCGTGGGAATGACGATCTCGTTGGCGGGGATGGCCACCACGTAGGCCAGCAGGATGACTCCGTTGAGGCCGAGAAAGGCTCCGAAGGGGCCGGTGAGATCGATGAAGTGTTCGGCCAGGCTCCTCCCGGCGACGTGAACATTCGACACCAGCCAGATCAGGGCGCCGGCAGGCACGGCGAAGATGACGGCCCGCCACAGGACGATGAGGGTGCGGTCGATCACCGAAGTGTAGATCGTGCGCAGGATCTGGGGAGGCCGGTACGGGGGCAGCTCCAGGCTGAAGGCGGAGGCCTCGCCCTTCAGCACCGTACGCGACAGGGCCCAGGAGACGACGAAGGTCAGAAAGATCCCCAGCACGGCGACGCCCACCACGGCGCCAGCGGAGACCAGACCCGCCAGATGGGCCGGCACGAGCCCACCGATGAAGATGGTGGCCACCAGGATCTGCGTCGGCCAGCGACCATTGCACAGAGCGAAATTGTTGGTGATGATGGCGATGAGGCGCTCCCGCGGGCTGTCGATGACACGTGTCGACACGATGGCGGCGGCGTTGCAGCCAAAGCCCATGGCCATGGTCAGCGCCTGCTTCCCATGGGCTCCGGCGCGGCGGAACAGGCCGTCCAGGTTGAAGGCGACGCGGGGCAGATAGCCGAAGTCCTCCAACAGGGTAAACAGCGGGAAGAAGATCGCCATCGGTGGCAGCATGACACTGATCACCCAGGCCATGGCCAGATAAATCCCATCGATGAGCAGGCCACTCAACCACCAGGGCGCGCCGATGCTCTCAGCCCCACTGTTGAGGGCCGGGTGGATCGTTTCCACCAGCAGTGTCGCCAGCATCACTGACGGATAGTTGGCCCCCTCGATGGTCAACCAGAACACGACGGTCAGCATGAGCAGCATCAACGGAAAGCCGAGCCAACGGCTGGTCACGAGCCTGTCGATGGAACGGTCCATGTCGAAGCGTCCGCGCTCGCCCTTGCGGGTAACTGCCCGGTCGGCGATACGGGCGGCATCGGTGTAGATCGACTCGACGAGCTCGTCGTGGAAGTTGCGGCCTGCTTTCCAGCGCACGGATCCCACACGCTCGAGAATCTGTTCGGGTTCTGCTTGCTCCGGCATCACTTCGCCTCCTGCAGTGCCGGCCCGGTCTCAGAGGCGGCCCGGGTCGACAGATGGCGTCCCAGATCGGCGATCTCTCCGGAACGCACCGCCTCAGCGATACGTGCGTCTCCTTCCAGCAACCGCAGTGCCACCCAGCGCGCGTTGGGCAGTCCGGGGAAAGCGGATACCACGTCATCGGTCAACTCGCCGAGGGCTTCCTTCAGCCCTGGCGGCGACTCGATCCGGTGTGGCTTGCAGACGATGTGGCCAGCGCCCACGTCGGTCACGGCCTGCAGCAGCTCCGGTATTCCCTCGCCACGGCGAGCTACCGTCGGCACCACGGGAACACCGAGGTCACGGGCGAGTCTGCGGTCGTCCACTTCCATGCCGCGGCGCTGCACCTCATCCATCAGGTTGAGACAGATGACGGCGCGATCGGTGATCTCCAGCACCTGCAACACCAGATTGAGGTTGCGCTCGAGCACGGTGGCATCGACGACGACGACGGTCACATCCGGGCTGCCGAAGAGGATGAAGTCGCGTGCCACTTCCTCGTCGTCGCTGGTGGACAGCAGCGAGTACGTGCCGGGCAGATCCACAAGTTTGTAGCGCCCCCCGGCGTAGGCGAACCCACCCTCGGCGCGGACGACGGTCTTGCCGGGCCAGTTGCCCGTGTGCTGACGCAACCCGGTGAGGGCGTTGAAGACCGTCGTCTTGCCGGTATTCGGATTGCCCGCCAGGGCCACAACGAAATCCCAGTTGGCCATGTTCACGCCGAGACGGATCAGGTTTCCGGCGTGGTGGGCGGGGCACGCCTCGCAGGCGCTGCCCCCGGCAGTGGCAGGCGGAGCCGCCTCTTCTGCACTCATGTCTTCACCTCAACTGATGTCGATTGGCCGGCAACCCTCTGCTCGGCAAGAACGCGTTCAACCTGGATGTGCCGGGCCTGGTGTCGACGCAGGGCGATGGTGGCGCCGCGTATCTGATACGCGGCGGGGTCTCCGGTCGGACTGCGCATCTCCAGCGAGACGGCTGTACCGGGAACAAGCCCCATATCCATGAGCCGCCGTCGCTCCAGGCCGCGACAGGCGGGCGAAATACGCACGACATGAGCACTCTCACCCATTTCGAGATCGTCCAGAGAGTCGTACGGTCCCGGCATCGCCTCGTCCACGGGGTGCACGAACAGGTTGCCCGCCACCACGGGCGGCAGACTGTGAGGCTGGCCATCGGCCACGAGCCGCACCTCTTCCTCGTTCATCTGCGTCAGTTGCACGCGCACACCAGGGTGAAGGCCCGCTTCCGTCAGGCGCCGGTAGACGTCCTCGGGCTCGTCCTCCACATGCTCGATCCGGCCCAGTTCGCCTTCCTTCAACGTCGTCAGTGGCCGGCTACTCCTGGGGGGCACCTCGCCGGTGGCCGTCGGAATGGGATCGCCATGCGGATCGTAGGCCGGGTGTCCCATCTCCTGGGAGAGGGTTTCGGTCTCCTCAGGGGACATGCGGTGCTCCTGACGCTCGGCCTCCTCGTGCCAGCGCGCCCGGCTGACGCCGGTCCGCTCGGCCAGGTGGCGTTCCCACAGACGGTGGATGCGCACGATCCGCAGAGCTTCGTCGCGACCGGCGTGGGTCAGGGCCACACCTTCTTCCAGGGTGGAGGCCAAGCGCATGGATTCGAGTTGAATCAGCAGAGACGCGGCCTTGCCGCGCGGCATCTCCAGGGCCCCGGCCAGGCTCTCTACGCTGGCGGTCCGCCTGTGATACTCGCAGTCATACAGGTGCTTGAGCCCGTCCTCTAGCATGACTCGGCCGCTCAATCGGGCGAGTCGTCGCCAGCGCCACAGGTATCCTCTCTTCGGCCACAGAAGTACGGCCAGTCCGGCGAGGATGAGAGGCGCTGCGATGTAGGAAAGGAAGGCGGAGTCCATAGTAGCCGGCTTTGTTGTCGGGCGATGAGATGTTATGGAGCCAAGGTCGACCGTTAGTTTAGCCTGGACTAAACTCGCCGTCAACCACTTGCTAATTTTCTCGAGGGTGGCGTAGTTTGAACAGGGGGGAAGATTCCAGGAGACGACGGAGAGGATATGCTTAGTGAGGCGGTACAGGACTACCTGAAATCGATCTATAAACTGGGTCGATCGCCGGAGGTGGAGACCATGGTTTCTACCACACTGATCGCCGAACGTATGGGAGTGTCGGCGGCCTCAGCGACCAACATGATCAAGAAGCTCGCCGAGATGCGTCTTCTCGAGCATCGCCCCTATCAGGGCGTCGTGCTGACGCCAGCAGGGGTCAAGATAGCCCTCGAGATCGTACGCCATCACCGGCTCCTCGAGCTCTATCTGCGCCAGGCTCTGGGGTACGACTGGGACGCCGTCGATGCCGAGGCCGACCGCCTCGAACACGCCATCTCCGAAGATTTCGAGGACCGCATCGACGAGGCCCTCGGCTATCCCACCGTCGGCGCCCACGGCGAGCCGATTCCGACGAAGGATGGCAGTATCGCTGAGCCTGAGTACGCCCGGCTGTCAGAACTGAGTGAGGGACAGCGCGCCTGTATCCGTCAGGTCAGCGATCGCGACCCTGAGCTGCTGCGCTACCTCGACAAGAGCGGTCTCGTGCTGGGAACCGAAGTCCGCGTCGCCGAGAAAGCCCCCTTCCGGGGACCCCTGCGACTCGACATCGACGCGGGAGGCGAGCAGCACATCGGCCTCGATGCCGCCGAGGCGATCTACGTGGATGTCATCGAGAAATAACGCGGGTTAGTTCAGTTCTCGGACGTGTGACCGTTCGATTTCACCTGCCTCCGGCGCGCCAGACGCACTTCCAGTACGGGTAGCAACTCCTCCAGGTACTGTGCCAGGGCCTGCAGTCGAGCGTTCTCGCTCGTCAACTCCAGCATCTGCTGCTTGCGCGCCGCTTCCATACCCGTGCGCTGTGCGATCGCCCAGGCGTCCCCCTCCTCCAGCCCCCGGGCGGCATCCTCCTGCACTCCTTCGCCGTCAACGATCTGCGCCCCGGCCTCCTGGGCGGCCAGTTCGACGAGATCGCGAAATCGCATCCTCACCAGCTCCTGCAAAGCAGGATCGGCCTCGTCCTCTTCCTCATCCTCGAAGAACTCCACCCGCCCACGCAGATATGCCTCGTCTTCGAACACCTGCAGCAGGCGGTAGCGGGACTGCGCCCGGCAGACGATATCGAAAGAACCGTCGGCGTTGGCTTCAGCGCGACGCATGACGGTGACAGCACAGCCGACGCCGGCCACATCGCCGTCGTTGTCGTAGCTGATACCGAAGGGGCGGTACCGACCACCCTCATCGGCACAGTCCGCGATCATCTTCTTGTATCGCTCTTCGAAGATGTGGAGCGGCACCAGATGGCCCGGGAAGACCACGAGGGACAGCGGGAACAGAGGGATGGTTTGCTCTTGCATTGCCGGTCGTGTCGAGATCAGGTAGCTTCAGACGCCCAATGGGAGACTACTACACACCCGCATCGGACGAGCATATCGCTCGCGAGAAGGACAGGGCCAGGGATCTGCGCGGCAGTCAGTGGTGGAAGAACCGCCTGGGCCACGGCCGCTGTCACTACTGCGGCCAGTCCATCCCACCCCGCCAACTCACCATGGACCACATCGTGCCCCTGGCTCGCGGCGGCTTCACCGAAAAGGGCAACGTCGTGCCCTGCTGCAAGGAGTGCAACTCCGCCAAGCGTGACCTTTTGCCCATCGAGTGGGAGGAGCATCTGGCCCGCCTCCGTCAGTAGGCCCGCTGGGCGGACTACCTCGGTATCGGCGGCAACTTCGTCTGCTGGTCACTGGCGGCGGCTTTCACTTCCGAACGCACGGCGGATCGCACCGCCGATTCCACTTGGTCCTCAGCGTAACTGCGCACCGCCGCCGGGGCCTCGAACATGTAGTGCGCCAGCACCGCCAGCACACCGCATGCCAGGGTGACCAGCGCGTAGAGCCGCAAGCTGGAGCGACTTCGGGATCGTCTGCGGCGGCGACGCGGCATGGCTTCCTAGTGGAATTCCAGCAGCGGCTGGATGGCACTCTCCACTTCTGCCGCCACTGCCTTCGGGACCCGGGGATTGAATGGCCCGCCTTCCCCCCCTTCGATATCATCGAACCCGCTCAGGTGCATCGCCTCGACCACTGCCGAGTAATTGTAGGTCCGGCCATTACGGAAGCGGATCTCCTCCAGAGGCGTCACCAGTTCCTCGATCGCTCGTGCTGCCGCCCAGTCGCCGCGGCGTTGCGCGTTGTTGATCTCGTCGGAAGCCCTGGCAAAGGCGACGTTTATTCCCGACGTGTGGCCTCTTGTACCGGCCTCGGCCGGATCCGTACTGCGATCGCCGATTCCCCAGATGACGATACCGGCACCGTCCCGGACATCGCTGAGAATCGGCTTCACCTCATCCTGGGAGGTGCCGATCTTAACGCCGATGAAGTGTGGTGAATCGTTGATGAGACGCACGGCGACGGATGCCTGGTTCGGCTGCCGCAGATAGTAGAGAAACCGTGCCCCCAGCTTTCCGAGGCGCTCGGCAAGAGCCATGTAGTCCGCATATAACCCTTCGGGATCGGCGACACCGGTCAACGGCATCAGCAGAAACGCATCGGGAGGAGCGCTCAACCGGCACTGCGCCGCGATCAATCCTTCAGCATCGGCGATCGGATTGGGTGCCACGCCGGAGATGAAGATCCCCCTGCCCGAGATCTGCGCGGCCGTGGCCTCCATCAGCCGCAACTGCTCGCCCACGCTGATGTGATGCACGAGACTCGTACCGGCGATGGATATGACGCGGGTGCGGTCCCCTTCCAGGTGATTGTTGCTCAACAGATAGTCGATATTCTTGCCGTGTCCGGCGTAGTCGATAGCGCCCTCCCTGAAGGGCACGACAGGGATCGATACGACGGTATCGAGGGCTTCCAGCAGGGCTTCGTTGCTCAGTGACATTCGCTCTCCGGTCCGGGACTCGTGGTCGGTCTGACCGTAGGGTACGGGCAGCCGTCTGTGACTGTCAACGGAAACCGCGGTCAGCGTTTGATGGTGAAAGGTGACATGTCGCGTCCCGGGTCTCCCTCCAGGATCCAGCGTGACACCACCTGCCCCGTGAGGGGGGCCATGAGCACGCCGCTCTTGTAGTGACCGGTTGCCACAAAAAGGCAGGCGTCGATCGCGTCGATCACGGCCCGGCCGTGACGTGGCTTGGGGCGCAGGCCGGCACGGATCTCGCGCAGAACCGGCGTCGGCTCGAACACCTGTCCGCACCACGTGGTCAGCGCCTCACCTGCGGCCTCCGTCGTCGACAGGTCGAAGCCGACCTCCTCGACGGTTGCTCCCACCTGAACACCGTCCCCGTCGGGCAGTGCGTGCCGTCCATCCCAGCGGACCACATGGCCAACCCGCATGCCGCCGAGCCGTACGCTCTGACCACGTACCGGGCGCACCTGGATGGCAGGGTTCAACTCACCCGACCAGGAGCCGGCCGTGACGACGGCCGCATCGAATGTCTCCGTCGATTCACCCCCGGCTCCGGCGAACTCACATTCGACGCCGTCGCTGCGGGGCGTCAGTCCTGTAACCGTGGTATTCAGGCACAGCAGTGCGCCGCGCGCGGACGCCCCGGTCACAAGAGCCTGGCCCAGCCTGACTGGATCGACGCGCGCATCCTCCGAAAACAGTGCTCCCCCAACCCCACGGCGGGACAGATCCGGTTCGGCCTCGCGCAGGGCGGCCTCATCCAGCCATTCGGCTTGTGCACCGCGGCCGAGGTTGAACTCGATCCACTCCCGCAGAGAGCCCGCCTCCTGCTCGTCGAAGGCCAGGTCGATCCCGCCCACTGGTCGCCAGCCCACGTCGATGCCGGTCTCCTGCCGCAGTTGGTCGGCCAGGGTAGCGTGCAGGGCAAGACTGTCACGGTAGAAACAGGACAGAGGATCGGCACGGCCGTGGGCATGGGCCAGCACGCCGAGGGACGCTCGCGTTGCCCTAGACGGTTGGGCATCACGATCGACGAGGGTGACCCGAACCCCTGCAAGCGCCAGGTAGTAGGCGACGGAACTGCCCACGAGGCCGGCGCCGATGACGAGGACTTTTGGTGTGTGCAGTCCTGGGGGTTGCCCCACTTACCGGACCAGGGGCGGCAGGTGTGTTACCGGACAGCCGCGGGCTCCGCGCACGGAGTAGCCCATGTCGCCGAGGACGCAGCCGATCTCGGCTTCGAGACGCTGCAGATACTCCCGCTCCCCGCCGCTGAGCACCGTGCGGGCCGGACCCACATCGAAGCCGCGTACCCCGACGCCCGTCTTGAAACCCTCTGGGAAGTTGACTCCGAGAAGCATGAGGTTGATCAGCGGCAGAATGCGGTACTGCAACTCGCGGGCCCGTGCGAGATCTTCCGCCAGGGCCCGGTTGTAGAGTTCGACGATGATCTCGGGGATGATCCCGGACGTGGCGATGGTACCACCATTGGCCCCCATGACGATCGACGGCAACAGAATCTCCTCGCAGCCGTTGAGAACCACGTAGTCCGGGCGATGACGACGCAGCCGCTCCATCGTGTTGATGATGCGTGACAGATCCCGACTGGAATCCTTGGTGCCGAAAATGCGTTCGAAGGCCAGCAACTCCTCCATGATATCGAGGGTGAGTTCCTGGGTGAACTGGGGGATGTTGTAGAGCAGAATGTCGAGGGGTGAATTGCGGGCGATCTCAGCGAAGTACTCGTAGAGACTCGCTTCCGAGATCTTGTAGTAGTAGGGTGGTACCAGCGAGATGGCGTCGGCGCCGATCTCGGTATAGAACTCTGCCATCTGGATGACATCGCGGACGTTGGCCTCGCTGGCTCCGGCCAGAATCGGCACGCGTCCCTGGTTGACGTCGGCGATGAGGCGCACCACATCACGGCGCTCCTCGGAAGAGAGTCGGACAAACTCCCCCGTGGAACCATTCGGGTAGAGGCCATGGATCCCGGCATCGATGAGCCACGAGATGTAGCGCTCCATCTCCTTGTAGTTGATGGCGCCCTGCGCGTCGTAGATGACGATGTTGGGCGTGAAGATGCCGCTGAAGCGACGACTTCGTTCGGAGCCACCCGGGGCGGCAGGTACGCCTGGGGTGGGGGCCATGGATCCGGCCGTGGTGTGTTGTGGCTCTCGGTCGTCAGCGTGTCTGTCGAGGACCTGAACGCCGTGGTCGCGGAGGAAATCGCGGGCCGACGGGGTGATCTTGGCACGGGGACAGATCTCGACCTGCCTGTCTGTCTCACCAAGACGGCTGGCCAGCAGCTGTGCAGTCACTACGGGATCGTCGATTCGAACCATGTTCGCTCAGTGGAGGACGGCCGCTATTGGTGCGGCAGTCTTCTTTCCAGATTGTCGTAGGGAAGGGGAATGATATGCGCCGCGGCCAGTTCTCCGTACTGGTCCGCCGTACTGCGAGCCACGTCCAGAGCGGTCTCCACGGCGCCCGTTTCACCGCGCACGATGCAGGCAGTGAGAAAGTAGCCGACCTTGTAGCGGCCTTCATAGCTCACGTCGGCATTCTTCAGCATTTCGTCGAGTGCCTTGACCAGGCCGATGGTCGTGCGTGTCTCGACGAGCCCCATCGCTTCGGCGGCGCGGGGGCGACCCGGCGTGATCTGCGCAGGATGGGCGAATGCCGCCAGTACCGCTCCATCCGGGCCGGAGATGACGATCTCGCCGTTCAGTTCGGCCGTCTCGGCAGCGGCATCGGCCCCCCGCCGTACGGCGGCTGCCACTTCGTCCAGCCGGCCGTCGACCAGGGCGGCGACCCGGCCGCCGCTGCCGATGGTCAGACTCACTACATCGACATCCGCCTCCTTGACCATCTGATCGCTGGCGGCAACCGAGCCCACGTAGCCAGTGGTCTCGACGATTCCCAGCGCCCCGACGGCGCGGCATGCACCGGCCGGCTGCGGCGGAAACAGAGCGCCGATCTCGGCTTCGGGCTGGCTCAGCAGGAGGGTGCCGTGGAATTCCCCGGCGCGACGGGCGGCCGTCTCTCCCGCGGCGATGGCGGCTTCCACATCACCGACGCTGCCGGTGACGAAGGCGTGGACGAGGGCCCCACCGATCGCGGTCCAGCCCGCCAGCTCTACATCTGCAGCCTTGACCATGGCGTCGGCGGCAGCCGCCAGGGGCACCACGCCCTTGGTCTCGAGAATGCCGAGTGCTTCGTAGTCGTGGCTGCCTGCAAGCTTCGCCCGTCCGTGAGGCATGGGCTCGAGTGCCCTTGACTCGGGCCGCGGCACGACGGCTGCCGTGATCACGTCGCCGTGGCGTGCGGCCTCCTCGCGGCCCCTGTCGATGGCGGTCTGCACGTCGCCGGTAGCCCCGTCGAGGACGACGGTCAGCCAACCTGACCCGATCATGTGACGCCCGGCGAGACGAACCGTTGCGGCCTTGAACATGACGTCCACCGCCGCGGCCAGGGCGACCATGCCACGTACTTCGAGTATCCCGATGGCGACGGAAGCCATCAGCTGGCCCCGGCAACGGCGTTGGTGTGCGCGAAGGCTCGCACCACCTCAGCCAATGGTTGGCTGATCACTGCCACACCCATAAGCCACTCACTGTCACCCAGTGCCTGGCGCGCTGTGGCGATCGCCTGCTCCACGTCGTCCACGGATCCGGTCACCACGGTGCAGACAACACGGTTGTGCACGGTCAGGACGTTGGCGATGCGCACGTGGGCGGTCTTGATCATGGCGTCGTTGGTCGTCACATGAGACCCGTAGCCCCGGGTTTCCACCATCCCCAGCGCCAGAGCCCGTGACTCGTCGTCGCCTTCAGGCAGGGGTGAGCCGACAAAGTTCAGAGTCTCCGGCTGTGGCTGGTGCATGGTGGCACTGACGACGTGATCGACCACCTCCCTGGCCGCGTCGACCCCGGCGACCAGGGCCGTATCGACATCACCTGCGGTACCGCGCAGAAACAACGTCGTGAAGCCGCCGATCGACTCCCAGCCCAGCAACTCGACGGCAGCCGCCTTCGCCGCTGCATCGGCGCCGACGATGAGACCCGCCACCCCCTCCACCTCGATCATGCCTACCGCGTCAGCCACGTCAGCTCTGTCCCAATCGCTTCATGATTTCGTCCGTCAACTGCTGCACGAGAGCTTCCGTGCCGGCGTCGGTGCCGTTCCTGTTGCAGCCGCCGCAGCTGCACCCCCCGGCACCGGTATTCTGGGCCTTGCGGACCGCACATTCGGTACAGCACGAGGGTTCGACGAAGCCGGAACCAAACTCCTCGGTGCGGCAGCCATAAGCCCGGTCGGGATGATCGCACCGCCCCTGCGAGAGCACTCCAGCTTCGGAACCGGGGGGCAACACTTCGGCGATGGCCGTCTCACCGGCTGGCGACTGCGGATCTGGCGCTGGCGCTCCCGCCGAACTGCCCCGGTTCAGCCGCAAGCGATGAAACCGCAGGTAATCCCATGCCGACGGCGTGATGATCGCATCTGGCGTCACCATCACCTCGTCCTCACCGGAATGGTGAGCGCGAAGCACCTGTTCGGTGATCACCGCCGCGGCAATGTCGAGTATCTGAGTCAATTCAGCCTAGATAGAGGGAAAGGATCTGTTCGGACGGCCGGGCTATCACATGACGGGTAATCACTTCCCCCACGCGTTCGGCCGCCTCGGCCCCCGCCGTCACCGCCGATTGCACGCTGCCCACATCGCCGGTGACCAGCACCGTCATGAAACCGCCGCCGATCTCCAGCACCTTCACCACCTCCACCGCCGCTGCCTTCTCCATGGCATCCGCTGACTCGACGACGCCAGTCGAACCACGGGCCTCCACCATACCGAGGGCGCGAACGCCACTCACCTCGCCGCCGCCGCTGGACGGGATCAGCACACCCAGTTCGTCGTGTGGGCGCGGGATGACGTGCACAGCGCGGACCTCCACGATCTTCGACGCCGCCAGCGCCCCGGCGTCCACCGCCGATTTCACGGCCGCGACATCGCCGCGACAGAAGAGTGTCGCCATCCCCGAACCCACACGATCCCAGCCTGACAGCTCTACCTTTGCGGCTTTGGCCATCGCGTCACCCCCCGCAATGATCCCGGTCAGGCCCGTTGTTTCCAGTATCCCCAATGCCTGTGCCATTTCTTGCTTTATCCGTTCCGGTTCAGGGTGACGTTTCGGGCGTTGACCAGATCCACAGCGTTGCCTTCGTCCGTGTCGAGGTGCACCTCGAGCTTGATGTCCAGGCCCACGCGTACGGTCACATCGTCAAAGACAGCCGACTGTTCGCTGTCGATCACGAGGCGCATGCGATCGCCATCAGCGACGCCATAGTGCGACGCGTCTGCAGGGCTCATGTGCACATGTCGTGCGGCGCGGATCACACCTTCGGGCAGTTCGATCCCGCCGTGAGGACCGACCAGATAGCATCCGGCAGACCCCCCGGTGTCGCCGCTGACGCGTACCGGCGCCTCGATTCCGAGGAAACGAGCGTCAGAGAAAGCGAGCTCCACCTGGCAGGCATCACGCAAGGGACCGAGCACGCGCAGGTTGGAGATCATCTGCTTGCGGGGGCCGAAGATGGTCACCGTCTCCTCAGCGGCGTAGGCCCCCGGCTGGTGGAGCGGCTTGAGTACTGTCAGGCGCCGCCCGGGCCCGAAGAGCACATCCAGGGAGGACTGGTTGAGGTGACAGTGTCTTGCCGAAATGTTCGCGATCAGGCGCGGCGACTCAGGTGCGGGTGCCGGACCCGAATCGGGCAGATGGCGCTGCAGCGCCTGCCGGACGAGAGCCTCCACCTGGGCCCTGTCTGCAATCGTCGTCATCGATGGTCCCGATTCCTACCCGGCCGCCTCGGCGACCTGATTCAGATCCAGGCGCTGTCCGTCAGCCGTGAGGACATCCAGTATGGCGATCACCGCGGCGTCCGTCGGCACCGTGCCGAGCTCCGGCGCGGTCCGCGCCGAAGATCCCATCACGGCCAGGACCACCTCGCCCTTGCCGGCGCCCACCGCGTCGACGCAGACCAGGTCACGACCTGTGCCATGGAGACCATCGGGCCGCACCGTCACCACCTCGACGAGCAGCAACGTGCGGCCGTTCAGATTGTCGACCTTGGCCGTCGATACGACGTGGCCCTTCACCTGGGCGAGGAGCATCTAGTGTCCCTAGGTAATGCGGAAGTAGTCCACCAGGGCACAGCGCCGCCGGCGGGTGAAAGTACGGGCCGTGGTCAACCCCTCGCCTGTGGGACCGGCGATGGAGTACGTCGAGTAGCCCTCTCCGTCGACTCCGAGCCCGGCGAAGGAGGGTCCGTTCTTGACGAACACAGTCGTGTCCACGGCTCGCGCCATGTTGTGCATGTGCTCGATGTTCTTCGAGTGAATCACCGCTGTGTGCCGGTGGCCGTGTTCCGATTCGATGGCCAGACGGATACCCTCGTCAACATCACGGACGCGCACGATCGGCAGGAAGGGCATCATCTGTTCGACGGTGACGAAGGGATGATCGACGCCGGTCTCGCCGATGAGCAGGCGCAACTCGTCGGGAAGGTCTAGACCGATGGCGCGGCCCAGGACATTGGCATTGCGGCCGATGAAGTCACGGCTCGCGTGGGGTTCACCGTCGTCACCCACGGGCAGAGCCGCAGCTGTCAGGGCATCGATCTGACGGGTGTCGAGTTCGACGGCGCTGTAGGCGACCATCTCGCGCTTGAGTTGATCGGCGACACCGGCCACGACGAAGCACTGCTTCTCGCCGATGCACAGCACATTGTTGTCGAAAGCGGCGCCATCGACGATGTCCCGTGCCGCTTTGCGGATGTCGGCGGTCTCGTCGACGACGACGGGAGGGTTCCCCGGCCCGGCGACGATCGATTTCTTCGGTGCCCCGAGGGCGGCGCGGGCCACGGCGGCCCCCCCCGTGACCAGGATAAGGCGCACGCCTCTGTGGTTGAACAGTTGATCCGCACTCTCGATCGTGGGGCTCTCGATACAGGTGATGAGATTCGCCGGGCCACCGGCACCCACAACGGCATCGTTGAGGACCTCAACCGAATGCGCCGAGATCTGCTTGGCGCTTGGATGGGCGTTGAATACGACCGAGTTCCCCGCGGCGATCATGCTGATGGCATTGTTCACCAGCGTCGGCACCGGATGCGTGGAAGGCGTAATGGCGGCGATGACGCCGTAGGGGGCGCCCTCTTCGACGGTAAGGCCGTGGTCCCCGGTCCATGAGACCGCTTGGATGTCTTCGACACCAGGCGTCGTGTCGGCCGCCAGCATGTGCTTCTTGATCTTGTCTTCGACACGCCCCATGCCCGTCTCCGCGTACGTCATGCGGGAGAAAGACTCGGCGTGATCCCGAGTGGTCTGCCGAATCGCCTCGATAATCTGTCTGCGCAGGTCCAGCGTTCCAGCCACGAGTGCTTTCTGCGCCCGATCGGCAGCGGCCACGGCCTCGTCCGCCGTGGCGAACAGACCCTTGCCCGAGCCGCGAGACGGTGCCGGCCCACCGGCGCCGACAACCTGCTGGGCGCGCAGCGTCCCCACGACATCTTCGACGATACGTCGAACTTGCTGTTCGTCTACGGAGGAGGTCACGATTCAGTCACCCTGGTCAGATGCCGACGCTGCTTTTGAGTTTCTCGATGGGCCGCGGAATGACGTGCACACTGCGCAACTCACCGACCCGCTGCGCTGCCTCGGCGCCAGCGTCTACCGCTGACTTCACCGCCGCCACATCCCCCTCCACCATCACATTCACCAGTCCCGCCCCGACCCGCTTCTGACCGGCGAATGTGACATCCGCAGTCTTCAGCATGGCATCCAGTGCCTCCACCGCCGCCGCCAGTCCCCGTGTCTCAATCATGCCCAGTGCGCTCATTGTTCATTCAACCTAGATAGAGGGAAAGAATCTGTTCAGACGGACGGGCGATCACGTGACGCGTAATCACTTCACCGACGCGCTCAGCCGCTTCCGACCCTGCTGTGACCGCAGACTGCACACTGCCCACATCACCGGTCACCAGGACCGTAATGAAACCACCGCCGATGTCCTGCACATTGACCACATCCACCTCCGCCGCTTTCTCCATCGCGTCGGCAGACTCGATCACACCGGTGGCGCCCCGCGTCTCCACCATCCCCAGCGCCCGGATGCCGCTGATGCCACCCCCGGCATGGGACGGGATCAGCACACCCAGATCTTCGTGGGGGCGGGCGATCACATGAACGGCCCCGACCTCCACGACTTTCGACGCCGCCTGCGCTCCGGCATCCACCGCCGACTTCACCGCCGCCACATCGCCGCGGCAGAAGACCGTCACCATTCCCGAGCCGACGCGATCCCAACCCGCCAACTCTACCTTTGCTGCCTTCGCCATCGCATCTGCGCCGGCGATGATCCCCGTCAGACCCGTGGTCTCCAGTATGCCCAATGCCTCTGCCATGTTCGCTCGTTTCCTGTGATCGTCAGCGCCACGCTAACCTTCGGCGCTGTCCCCGTTCTTGTGATTCTCGATGCGCACCTGATCGGCACGTCCGATGATTACCGCGTCGGCCGGGATCGTTGCGTCGAAGGCGTTACACGCTTCACGTGATACCTCTACCAGGACAAGATCGTCCTTCTTCATTGCCTGCCAGGTAACACTGACCTCCGGCTCACCTACCGGCTGCAAGCTGGCGTCCACGTCCTGAATCAGATGCAGCGCCTTGCTGGCGTATGGCTCGATGGCGCGTGACAGTACGACGTGCCCCAGCACTCGCGCCAGCTTCATATCGCCTCCCCGGATTCTCCGTCCGTGGCGCTCTGATCCGCAGTACTCTGATCCGCAGTATTCTGATCGATGATTCCGACGATGACACTGCGCAACGGCGGCGATTCAAGGCCCGTCACGTCACTGCCGGCGGCGCCGGAGTCCGACACCAGCACGCGGCATCCCCCACCGGCGCCTACGGCATCGACGGCAAGCTGCACGCCGCCGGCCCCACCGTCGCCGTCGTCGACGACGAGGATCTTCCTGCCTCCGAGGGCCGGATGATGTTCGGTGGAGACCACCGTGCCGATAACCTGACAGACTCTCATGCCGCCAGCGCTTCTGCCGTCAATCGTTGGCCGAGGGCGGAGACCGATTCGACGATCCCGACGATGAGGGCATCCACCGGGACATCGCGCATATCGGGCGCTTGCCTGGCCGAACTGCCCTGAACGACAAGCACGAATTCGCCCTCGCCGGCTCCCACCGCATCGACGCAGACCATGTGCTTTCGAGTGTATACGATGCCCTCTTCATCGATGGTGAGCAACTCGACGAGAAGCAGCTTGTGCCCTTCGAGATTGTCTACCTTGGCGGCAGCAACCGCCTGACCTTTCACGCGTGCCAGGATCACGAGGATCTCATCCCGCGGTGACCGCGGCCATCGGCTCGTGCAACGACAGCGATTCAAGCCCGGCGTCAATGTCATCGGGACCGTATTGGTAGAACCCCGCGATGGCCTCGAACACGGCGTTCATCAACACGTCAGGGCAGCTCGCCCCTGAGGCGATGGCGATACGGGCCGGCAGTTGTGCGGGTAGCCAGTCCTCGGTGACGATGCTCTGCCGGGAGTGGATATCGAAGTGGCGGATGCGCTTGTCGGACAGCAGTTCGTCGGCCGAACTGATCAGGAAACTGGGCATGACCTGTTCGCAGATCTCTACCAGATGAGATGTATTGGAGCTGTTGTATCCCCCGACGACGACAGCCAGATCGGGTTCGGCGTCGAGCAGTGCCTTCGTCGCGTTCTGGTTCCAGTTCGTGGCGTAGCAGAGGGTGTCGTTGGTGTCGGCGAAATGGTAACTGATGTCCCTGTCGCCGTGACGTTCGAGCAGGGCCTGGCGCAGGAGCCGGCCTACCTCCCTCGTCTCTTCAGCCAACATCGTGGTCTGATTGACCACGGCGACGCGTTGCAGGTCTGTTTCCGGATCGAAACCCTTCGACCACTTCCCGGAAAAAACATCACGGAACAGCTCCAGGCTCATGCGCCCGGCGATGAAGTCAGCCAGCTGCTGCGCCTCGGCGCTGTCCAATACGACGAGGGTCTTGCCACAGGCCTTTGTGTGCGAGTGCGTGGCTTGGGTTTCTTCGTGCAGGAATTTACCGTGAATGACGATCGTGTAGCCCTCGAGGCCCAGTTCCTGGCCCCGGTCCCAGACTTTGGAGACGAAAGGGCAGGTTGTATCGAAATGCTCGCGAAACTCCTGTGTGGCCGTGTCGATACCGCTGTGCTGCAGGGATTGCTCGATCTCGAGGGTGGTACCGAAGGCGGGGATCAGAACCACGTCGTCGGTGGAGATCTCGTCCTCGGGAATCTGTCGCTGACCGTCACTGTCGTGGATGAAACGAATGCCGCGGCGGGCCAGGTCGTCATTCACGAGGGGATTGTGGATAATCTCGCTCAACAGGTTGATCTGCCGGTCGGGATGCCTCTCGAGGGCCGAGAATGCCATATGGATGGCCCGCTCCACACCGAAACAGAATCCGAAGTGGCGTGGCACCAGCACCTCGAGCCCGCCCAGGGTCAGAACCGTGGGCGTCAGCGAGCGTTTGCCCTCGTCCTGACGGAAATCCTTGATACGCTGAATCACCTGTCCGGCATAGTGATTCGGCACGCGGTCGAACTGCCTGAAAGCCATGGCACGAGAATCTATGCAACCCCTTAGGGGTGTCAATCTACCTATACTTACTCCCCGATGATGCCCGATCCCCCGGAGAATCCCGACTGTGGCGATGCCGAGATTCGAGCCGTCGCCCTGCTGAGCGGCGGCTTGGACAGCTGCGTGACGCTGGCCTTGGCCATCGCCCGCCACGGACCGCAGGTCGGCGTTCTGCACGCGGGGTACGGCCAACGAACGGCACTCCGTGAGGCTCGTGCCGCCAACGCGATCGCCGACCACTACGGTCTGGCGAGCCGGCGTGACATCGACCTGACCTGGCTGCGCGACATGGGTGGCTCGAGCCTGACGGACACATCCCTGCCGGTGCCCGCCGCCGCCGACACAGACCCGGTGCCCAGCACGTACGTGCCCTTCCGTAACGCCATCCTGCTCAGCGCCGCGGTGGCCTGGGCCGAAGTGCTCGGGGCCACGGAGATCTTCTGCGGCGCCCATGCGGCCGATTCCGCCTATCCCGATACCCAACCGGCGTTCTTTGCCGCCTTCGACGAACTCGCCAGGCAGGGAACCGCCGCAGCCACCCGCATCGAGGTGCGCACTCCCCTGCTCGATCTGGACAAGGGCGGCATCGTGCGTCGCGGGCTGGATCTGAACGCCCCCCTGCACCTGACGTGGTCCTGCTACGCAGGACAGGACCGGCCCTGCCGGCGCTGTCACAGTTGCGACCTGCGGGCCCGGGGCTTCACCGCCGCGGGCCACGTTGACCCCATCATGAGAGACTGACCCCATGCTCATCGGATATGTCAGCGACGAACGCTACGTGGCCCTGCCCGACACCCTTCTGGAGTTCGTCAACGAGCAGGGCTCGGTGGCGACCAGGTCACGGGCCTCGGGCGCCGTGTACGCCGACCTTCTCCCGGGGCCGTACGAGGTCATTCTGGCCCGTGACGGCTACGGCGCCAAGCGAGTGCGGATGAACGTGACCGAAGGCCGACCATACCAGTTCCGCCTGCTCGCCGACGGCCTGCTCGGTTACGCCTGGCCCCGCTGTGTACAGGCTGGTGAGCGTGCTGAATTCCGTATTCACAGCGACAGAGCCTACAAGCTGGAACTGTTCCGCTACGGCATCGACAAGGAGTTCATCCAGACCATCGGCTGGTATGACGAGCACGGCCCGCGAGCCACGGTGCAGATGACCCCGGACGGCGACTACACACAGACCGGCGTGCAGTGGAACCGTTTCGGCTACGCCAACCCGGCTCACAAGCAGTACCAGACGGCACCGACTCGATCCGGTCTCTACTATTTCCATGCGTCAACCGCCGACGGGGGGTTCTTCTCCTTCCCCTGGATCGTGGCCCCGGCGCAGCCGACTGCTCCCATCGCCGTTCTGGCCAACGACATGGTCTGGAATGCCTACAACAACTTCGGCGGCCGCAGCAACTACATCCATCCCGATCGCTTCCCGCCGACACCCACGGTGAACGCGCGGCTGGAGCTCAATCGCTACACGAACCCCGACCACATCAACTACGAAACCGAAGACTACGCGCCTCTGTCCTTCGATCGCCCCGAGCCGATCAACCACATCCCGCTGCAAGTGCAGGCCACCGATCCCATCGAGGGCCGCGCCGCCTGTCATGTCGCCGAGGCGGAGTGGCGCTTTCTGGCCTGGATGGAGCGCGAGGGCTTCGACTACGATCTCTGGTCCGAGAGCCAACTGCACAGGGGACTGCCGCCGCTTGACGACTATCGTGTGCTGGTGATCACCACGCATCCGGAGTACTGGTCGGAGGAGATGTACTTCGGCGTCAAGAAGTGGGTCTTCGAACGGGGTGGCCGGCTCGCCTATTTCGGTGGCAATGGCCTCAACTGCAAGGTAGAATTCGTTGACGATACGACGATGCAATTCTTCAACGGTGACGGCCGAGTTCTGCTCGATCGGGGGGCCGAGAGCCGTTTCTCTCTGTACGCTGAATCAGAGGCAAGCCTTCTCGGTGTCGTGTATAGCGAGCCCGGCATCATGACGGCCGCCCCGTACGAGGTGATCGATGCCGACCATTGGTCGCTGGCCGGCACCAAGGTGAAGGTTGGCGATGTCTTCGGCAGTCGGAGCCTGCACATGCGCATCCCCGGGGGCGCCAGCGGCCACGAAACGGACAAGCGCTCCCCCAGTTCGCCGGCAAATACGCATCTCATCGCACGCGGCATGAATCCCGACAGAGGCGGTGCGGAGATCGTCCACTTCGACACCGACAGTGGCGGCGAGGTGTTCTCCGTGGGCTCCATCACCTGGTCAGCCTCGGTCCTGGTGGACGACGTCGTGTCTGCCATGACGGCCAACGTCCTGCGAAGATTCACGAGCTGACCCAGGCAACTGTCTGCCCCTTGCATGACTGTCGAAAACGAGTAGCTTTGGCCTTTCAACACATACCTATATGAGCGATACACCAGAAGAGCTTCTTGAGCATTTCCCCAACCCCAATCCGGGGCGGGAATTCACCATCGACATCGACTGTCCGGAGTTTACCTCGGTCTGTCCGAAGACGGGGCATCCCGACTTCGGCACGATCCACATCACATATGTCCCCGACGAACGCTGCATCGAACTGAAGTCTCTCAAGTTGTATCTGCAGTCGTACCGTCAACGGGGCATCTTTTACGAAGCCGCTACCAACGTGATTCTCGACCACCTCGTGACCGCCTGTGCACCTCGACGGATGACCGTCACCGGAGACTTTTCCGCGCGCGGAGGCATCACCACGAAGGTCACGGCCGCCTACCCCGCGCCCTGACGGCGCACCGGGGCAGCGACTACATCACGGAGCGGCTCCACTCCACAACCCGATCGGAGCGTTTCCATGGCAGAGAAATCCAGGGACGAGGACGAAACCGTCACAGAGGACGGTGACGAGGCCAACGGCAAGGAGAAGCCCTGGTATCCCTACATCACCAAGACGCAGTTCGAGAAGTTTCTGTCCCGCCTGCAGAGCAAGATCCCCGACGAGATCGACCGGGACTACGTACGTGCCATCATTCGCACGCCGTCGATGATCTACCGGTTCCTGCGTGGCGTCGAGGCCATGGGCCTGATCGACGATGAGCAGCGGCCGACGGATCGCCTGCGCAGCCTCGTGGACAAGGAAACGCGCAAGCAGGCTCTGGCCGAGGTCGTCCGCGATCTCTATCCCACGCTTCTTGCGAAGATGCAGGAAGCGGACGGTGAGATGGCCGACCGTGACATCGTCACCTTCTTCCGCAACGAGACGGGTATGGGGAACGACTCGGCGAACAAGATGAAGATGTTCTTCAAGTACCTGCTTTCCGAGGCCGACGACAGTGCCGCCGCGGCGACAGAGACGGCAACGGCGAAGACCGACGACAGCGAGTCAGCTGACGACAGTTCCGGCGACGCCGAAGCCAAGGAAGCAGCACCAGAACCAGAACCCACACCTGCTCCGGCGGAAAGCAGACGGGGCGGCCAGTCCGAGCGCCGACCTCAGCGTGGCGGCAGCGATCGGGGTGAGCGCGGCGGCGGCAGTGATCGGGGTGAGCGCGGCGGCGGCAATGATCGGGGCGAGCGTGGCGGCGGCAATGACCGCGGCGAGCGAGGTGGCCGCGGCGACCGTGAGGATCGTGGCGGACGCTCAGAGCGTGAGGACCGCAGCGAACGCAGTGAACGTGGTGGTCGTGGGGGACGTGGCGGACGTGACCGCAGTGACCGCAATGATCGCGGCGACCGTGAGGATCGCGACGCCGAGCGCGTACCGAGCAACCGCCCCCTGACCGAGGCGCAGCGAGCCTATCTCGACACGTTGAAATCCGTCCTGCGGGTCAACGTTGACGGCGACTGGGACGACGACATGATCCGACTCGCCTTCGATCGCCTGGAACGACTGTTCGACCGCATCCGTCGGGGCTGAAATCCACAGCAAAAAAAAGAAAGGCCCCCGCCTCCATCCTGAGGCGGGGGCCTTTTCCGTTCTGCGCCTATTCCTCAAACACGCCCATGCGGCCAAACTTCTCCACCCGCTGGTCGACGAGTTCGATGGAAGACAGCCCTCGGAGTTCGGCAAGGGCCTCCTGGATGTGGCGCTTGAGCCCGGCGGCGACCTCGTCGAAGTCCCGATGGGCGCCACCGAAAGGCTCGGGTACGATTCGGTCGATGATCTTCTCCGCAAGCAGATCCTCAGCCGACAGCTTCAACGCCTCCGCCGCCTCCTCCTTGCGATCCCGCGTGCGGAACAGAATCGTGGAACAACTCTCCGGCACGATCACCGAGTAGACGGCGTGCTCGAGCATCAGGATTCGATCGCCCACCGTCATGCCGATGGCGCCTCCGGAGAAGGCCTGGCCGATGATGGCCACGATGACGGGTACCGGCAGGTGAGACATCTCAAACAGGTTGCGCGCAATCGCCTCGGCCTGACCGCGTTCTTCAGCTTCGATGCCGGGGAACGCCCCTGACGTATCGACCAGCGTGAGGATGGGCCGATTGAACTTCGCCGCCATCTGCATCAGCCGTAGCGCCTTGCGGTACCCTTCCGGGTGCGGCATGCCGAAGTTTCGCCTCTTGCGCTCGTCCACGTCGCGTCCGTTCTGCACGCCGATGACCATGATCGGCTCTCCCTCGAGGCGAGCCGGCCCCCCAACGATCGACTTGTCGTCCCCGTAATAGCGGTCACCGTGGAGCTCTGTGAAGTCGGTGAACATGCGCTCTATGTAGTCCAGCGCATACGGTCGCTGCGGATGGCGGGATATCTGCACCCGTTGCCAGCGCGTCAGCTTGGAATAGATCTCCAGGCGGAGCTTCTCCACCTTCTCCTCGAGGCTGCGCAGTTCGCGACTCAAGTCCAGGCCGTCCGTCTCGGCCTGATTCTCCAACTCGTCGATACGTTTCTCGAGTTCGACGATGGGGCGTTCGAAATCTAGGTAGATGCTGTTGTCGTTCATCGGCTGCTCTCGGCGGATGGTGGGATCGGCGAAGGTACTTCTGCTTGTCTACAGACACCGCCCTGGCATGTGTTCTTCACTCGGGCATGCCTCACGTCAGCTTCTCCAGGGCCTCGGTGATGCGGTCCAGAGCCGTCGCCAGATTCTCCATCGAGGTGGCGTAGGACATGCGGATGTGCGGTTTCGTGCCGAAGCCGACGCCGGGCACGCAGGCCACCCGGGCCGCGTCCAACAGGTAGTCGCAGATGTCGCTGCAATCCTTGATGGGCCGTTCGCCCGTGCTCCGTCCATAGTAGCAGGACAGATCAGGATACACGTAGAACGCGCCAGACGGCAGGTCACACTGCACACCGTCGAGGGCGTTGAGGCGCCCCACAACATAACACCGGCGCTTGTCGTACTCGAGGCGCATCGTTTCGACCATGTCCTGCGGGCCGTTCAGTGCTTCCACGGCGGCCTTCTGTGAGATCGACGATGGATGTGATATGGTCTGGCTCTGGGCTTTGTCCATCAGGCCGATGACCTCCCGGGGCCCGGCGGCGTAGCCGATGCGCCATCCGGTCATTGCGTAGGTCTTCGACACACCGTTGACGACGATGGTACGGGCCTTCAGCTCGGGGCTGATCTGCGCCATCGACACGTGCTCGGCGCTGTCATAGATCAGCTTCTCGTAGATCTCGTCGCCGAGGACATAGAGATCGTGCTCGAGTACGACTTCGCCAAGAGCCGCCATCTCTGTTCTCGAATAGACGGCACCACTTGGATTCGACGGGCTGTTGAGCAGGACCATGCGGGTCCGGGGCGTGATCGCGGTACGCAACTGCTCCGGCGTCAGCTTGAGACCGTTCTCCGGCGTGGTTTCGACGATGACAGGCGACCCGCCGACGAGTTTTGGCTGCTCGGTGAAGGTCACCCAGTATGGCGTGGGAATGATCATGTTGTCGCCCGGATTGATCACCGCCGACACACCGAGGGCGAGACTATGTTTCGCACCGTTGTTGACCACCACCTCGTCCGGGGTGTATTCCAGATGATTGTCACGGGCGAACTTGGCACACACCGCCGCTTTCAGCTCGGGGATACCCGATGGCGGCGAGGTGTACTTGGTAAAACCCTCGTCGAGGGCCCGTTTGGCAGCCGCCTTGATGTGCTCCGGTGTGTCGAAGTCCGGTTCACCCGCCGACAGGGGAATCACATCGACGCCCTGGCGGCGCAACTCGGCGGCTTTGGCCGTGATCGCCATCGTCGGTGACGGTGCCACTGCCTGTATGTATGCTGACAGTCGGTCGTTCATGACTCTCGCCTGTGCCCTGTCACACAAGTAGCCTTGTGGAATTCGGGTGTCGAGGCGCCCGGATCGCAAGGCGCGCGAGTGAGGTGGGTCGGTTGGACCCATTGAGCGAGCGCAACGCCGCGAACCGGGTTGGCTCGGCGCCCGAATACAAGGATGGTTGTGTGACAGGGCATTAGGTCGTGTATTCAGCGTTGAGGCGTACGTAGTCGTACGTCAGATCGCAGGTGAAGATTTCGATGTCTGCCGTCCCGGACTGCAGATCCACGCCGATGTCGATTTCCTCCGCCTTCATGGCCTCGCTGACAACTTCCTCGTCGAAGGGGATACCCGTCCCCTGTCCGTAGATGGGGGTACCACAGAGCGACACTGCCACTTTGTCCTGGTCCAGCTCGACGCCAGCGTTGCCCACGGCCATCAGGATGCGTCCCCAGTTGGGGTCATTGCCAAAGGCGGCGGTCTTCACCAGACTCGAATTGGCCACCGAAAGCCCCACCTGTCGCGCTTCCGCCTCGGAGCGGCCGCCGCCGACGCGGATCGTGATCAACTTCGTCGCCCCCTCGCCGTCGGCGGCCATGATGCGCGCCATTTTCCGGCACACCTGTTCCATGGCCTGCGCCAGCGTGTCCAGGGCTTGCGGCGACAGAGCCGTCACCTCGTCGATACCACCCATGGCGGCACCGTTGGCCAGAGCGATCACGGTGTCGCTGGTAGACATGTCACCGTCGACGGTGCAGCAATTAAAGCTGCGTCCCACGGCCCGCACCAGCAGTTGCTTCAATTGATCGGCGGGAACCGCGGCGTCCGTGGTCACCACCGACAGCATGGTCGCCATGTTCGGTGCGATCATCGCCGCCCCTTTGGCCACTGCCCCGACGGTAACCATCACGCCATCGAGATCGACCTCGACAGCGGTGTGTTTGGCGACGGTGTCCGTCGTCATCATCGCCGCTGCTGCCGCCGAGCCGCCATCGGTGCTCAGCTCGGACACCACCTTGGGAATTCCCGCCTCGATGACATCCATAGGCAGGGGAACGCCGATGATGCCGGTGGAGCATACCAGGACATCCCCTACCGGCAGATCCAGCTGCTGCGCCACCAACTCGCACATGCGATGCGCGTCGGCCCGTCCGCTGTCTCCGTTGCACACGTTGGCGATGCCGCTGTTGATGACGACCGCCCGTGCCTTGCCATCCAGAAGATGCTGGCGACACACCCCGATGGGGGCGCCCTGCACGCGGTTGGTGGTGTACACCGCGGCGCCCGCGGCCGGCACGTCGGACACCATCAGGGCCAGGTCCTTCGTCCCGGACGGTTTGATCCCGGCCACAACTCCCGCCGCCCGGAACCCCTTGGGAGAGGTGACACTGCCCCCTTCGATCTGCCTCATGCCGTCGCCGCCCTGTCCTGCTGCGCGGCGCCGGCTCCCATGGCATCCCGCATCAGCTTGTAGTGCAGACTGTCGGCCAGAGCGATCCAGCTGGCCTCGATGATATTCTCCGACACTCCCACCGTACCCCAGACGTCCTGCCCGTCGGAGGATTCGATGAGCACACGCACGCGGGCCGCCGTGCCGTCGCTGCTCGACATGACCCGGACCTTGTAGTCCTCCAGATGGACGGTCTGCAGGCTCGGGAACGAGTTTTCCAGGGCCTTGCGCAGGGCCCGGTCCATGGCGTTCACCGGCCCATCGCCCTCGCCGACCGTATGATACTCCACACCGTCGACCTCGACCTTCAGGATGGCCTCTGCTACCTCCGATTCCTCTTCGGCGTTCTTGCGGCTTGACACGTGGAAGCTGAGAGGCTTGAACAGATCGTGATAGAGGCCCATCGTGCGCCGCGCCAGCAACTCGAAGGAGCCCTCTGCCGCCTCGAACTGATAGCCCTCGTGTTCGAGACGTTTGACCTCGCCGAGCACCTCGGAGACGGCGGGATCCTTCTTGCTCAATTCCGGGAAGTGCCGCTCCAGCTTGGTGACGACGGTGCTGCCCCCGGATTGGTCTGAAACCAGGTAGCGCCGCTGGTTTCCCGTCGCCTCCGGGTCTTCGTGTTCGTAGCAGGCGGGGTTCTTGGTCATGGCGTCGATGTGCACGCCCCCCTTGTGGGCATAGGCGCTCTCGCCGACAAAGGGCTGACGGTGATCGTGGGCGACGTTGGCCGTCTCGCTCAGGAAGCGCGAAAAATCCATCAACGCGGCGACCTTGTCGCCTCCGATGGTCGAGCGCCCCATCTTCAGCTCGAGCACGGGGATCGCCGTGCACAGGTTGGCATTGCCGCAGCGCTCGCCGTAGCCGTTGAACGTGCCCTGCACCTGAATGGCGCCCAACTCGACGGCGGCCACCGTATTGGCCACGCCGAGGCCGGAGTCGTTGTGAGCGTGGATACCGAGGGGCAGATTCACCGCCTGGCTCGCGGCGGTGCACATCTGCTGGAGTTCTGCAGGCAGGGTGCCACCATTCGTGTCACACAACACGACGATCCGGGCCCCACCACGTTCGGCGGCACGCAGGGTCTCCAGGGCGAAGTCGGCGTCGGCCTTGTAGCCGTCGAAGAAGTGCTCGGCGTCATAGGTCACCTCCCGCCCCTGAGATATCAGGTAGGCCACGGAGTCCTCGATGAGCGTCAGGTTCTCATCCCGGGTGGTCTTGAGTACCTCGGTCACGTGCAGATCCCAACTCTTGCCGAAGATCGTGATACTCGACGTATCGGCTTTCAGCAGCGTGTTCAGCGTCGCGTCATCTTCGGGAGCGTTGGTGGCCCGCCGCGTGCTGCCGAAAGCGGTTACCGTGGCCCGCAGGTCCAGGTGCCCGACCTGCTCGAAGAATGCCAGATCCTTTGGATTCGTCGGATTCGGCCAGCCACCCTCGATATAGTGCACGCCCAGCTCATCCAGGCGACGGGCGATTTCCAGCTTGTCCTGCAGCGAGTAGGTAATCCCCTCCGCCTGCGCCCCGTCTCGAAGCGTGGAGTCATAGATTTCTACTGTGTCAGACATGACAAGCTCCCATCTGTGATTCACCTGGCTTCAGGATGAAGCCACTGTTTCAGCGACAAGATCGCCTACTTCGGTCGTCGAATACCCCATCTGCCCGGCTCCCATTCCCTTCATCTTCTGCAGTGTCGAGACGATGGCGTCCTCGAGTATCCTTCCTGCTTCGTGCTCGCCGAGGGTGTCGACCATCAACTGACAGGCACCGATGGCGGCCATGGGATTGATCACGTTCTGCCCGGTGTACTTCGGGGCCGAGCCGCCGATGGGCTCGAACATCGACACACCTTCGGGGTTGATGTTGCCCCCCGCGGCGATCCCCATACCGCCCTGGATCATCGCCCCCAGATCTGTGATGATGTCGCCGAACATGTTGTCGGTGACCACGACATCGAACCACTCCGGGTTCTTCACCATCCACATACAGATGGCGTCCACGTGGGCGTAGTCCCGCTTGATGTCCCCGTAGTCGGCCTCGCCCACCTCGTGGAAGGCCCGCTCCCACAGATCGAAGGCATAGGTGAGGACATTCGTCTTGCCGCAGAGAGTCAGCGTCTTGTCCTTGTCGCGCCGTCGCGTGTACTCGAAGGCGTAGCGCAGACAGCGCTCCACCCCCTTGCGCGTGTTGATCGACTCCTGCACCGCGACCTCGTCGGGCGTGCCCTTCTTGAGATTGCCGCCTGCCCCGGCGTAGAGCCCTTCCGTGTTCTCCCTTACGACGACGAAGTCGATGTCTTCCGGCCCCTTGCCCGACACCGGCGTCGGTACATTGGGGTAGAGTTTCACCGGGCGCAGGTTGATGTACTGATCCAGCTCAAAGCGCAGCCTCAGCAGAATCCCTTTCTCGAGGATCCCCGGCTTCACGTCCGGATGGCCGATGGCACCGAGGAAGATCGCGTCGAACTGACGCAGCTCGTCCACCGCCGAATCCGGCAGCACCTCACCGGTGCTCTTGTACCGTTCGCCACCGAAGTCGAACGCTTCCGTCTCGTACTGGAAGCCCACCTTGGCAGCCACGGCTTCCAGCACCTTCAGGCCTTCGGCCACAACCTCGGGGCCGGTCCCGTCTCCGGGCAGAATCGCGATCTTGTACGCCACGTGGTGTCCTTTCTCAGAAGCCGTTGATGTAAGGCAGTCGGGTTGCGGCCGAAGCGATGGCGGACGGGTCGTCGAGCAGCTGCCCGAGGGCGTCCCAGCTCCCGTTGAGAAACTGCTGACGTGGACCGGCGGGTACACTTGCGGGGATCTGTTGGCCGCCGAAACGCACCAGCTGGGTCTCGACATCACATTCCACGGTGATGGCAGCGTCAGCCTCGACGGCCGCCATCAGCTGCTCCACGTCGGCCGCCTCGGCCACCATACATGGCAACCCCAGGGACACGCAGTTGCCGAAGAAGATCTCGGCGAAGGACTGCGCCACGAAAGCTTCGATGCCCCATCGCATGAGGGCCTGCGGGGCGTGCTCGCGGGACGAGCCGCAGCCGAAGTTGTCATTCGCCACCAGCACCGACGCCCCACCGAAGCGGGGATCGTCGAAGGCGTGACCGCCTCCGGCGCGATCATCTTCAAAGGCATGCTCACCGAGTCCGTCGAAAGTAACCGTGCGCAGATACCGCGCCGGGATGATCCGATCGGTGTCGATATCGTTACCGCGCACCGGCACAACAGTTCCTGTGATTCTGCTGCGTACGGTCGAAGTGGAGCTTTCCGTCTGTGTCATTTCCGTCCTTTGTGTCCTGTCGCAGAGATAGCTTGTGGAATTTGAGCGTCGAGACACGCGGCTCGCAAGGCGCGCGAGCGATGCGTATCAGTGGAATACACAGAGTGAGCGCAACGTCGCGAGCCGCGATGGATCGGCGTTCGAAAACGCAAGAGATCTCTGCGACAGGACACTAGCTGATCAGCTCACGTACGTCGCTCACCTCGCCGTCTATGGCGGCGGCGGCGACCATGGCAGGGCTCATCAGCAAGGTGCGTCCCGTAGGACTGCCCTGACGGCCCTTGAAATTGCGGTTGCTCGACGAGGCACACATCTGCCTCCCCTGCAGCTTGTCGGGGTTCATGGCCAGGCACATGGAGCAGCCCGCTTCGCGCCATTCGAATCCGGCATCGCGGAAGACCTGGTCGAGACCCTCGGCCTGGGCCTGGTCACGGATATCGTGAGATCCGGGCACCACCAGGGCCTTGACGCCGCCGGCCACCTGGTGGCCTTTGATGATCTTCGCCGCTTCCCGCAGGTCCGAGATCCGTGAGTTCGTGCACGAGCCGATGAAGGCGACATCGATGGGCGTCCCGACGATCGGCTGGCCGGGCTCGAAGTCCATGTAGTCGAGGGCTTCAGCGATCGAGACGCCATCGCCGTTGGCGTCCTCCGGGTGGGGCAGCACCCCGTCGACACCGCACGACTGACCGGGATTGATGCCCCAGGTCACCGTCGGCGCGATAGCGGCCCCGTCGATCTTCACCACGTCATCGTAGCTGGCGCTGCCATCGGAGGCAGTGCTCTTCCACCACTCGACGGCCTTGTGGAAGTCACCGCCCTGGGGCACATGAGTGCGACCTTCCAGGTACTCGAAGGTGGTTTCATCGGGGTTGACGTACCCACACCGGGCCCCGCCCTCGATCGACATGTTGCACACCGTCATGCGTTCCTCCATCGACATACGATCGAGGACCTGACCAGCATACTCGTAGGCAAAACCGACGCCGCCCTTCACACCGAGAGCGCCGATGACGTGCAGGGTCACGTCCTTGGCATAGACTCCCTCGCCCAGACTGCCGTCGACCTCGACTCGACGCACCTTCGGTCGGGCCATGGCCAGACACTGCGAGGCGAGGACGTCGCGCACCTGGCTCGTGCCGATGCCGAAAGCGATAGCCCCGAAAGCCCCATGGGTGGAGGTATGACTGTCACCACAGGCGATCGTCATGCCCGGTTGGGTCAATCCCATCTCGGGACCGATGACATGAACGATTCCCTGCCGCTGGTCGTTCATGTCGAACAGCGGGATCTCGAACTCACGGGCATTGCCCTCGATGGCGACCATCATCTCCTCGGCGAGATCATCGAGGAATGGCCGGTCGCGCATGTCCGTGGGGATGATATGATCCACAGTGGCATAGGTGCGTTCCGGGTGCATGACCTTCAACCCCCGCTCGCGCAGCATCTGAAACGCCTGCGGGCTGGTCACCTCATGGATCAGATGCAGGCCAACGAACAGCTGCGTCTGCCCCGAAGGCAGCTCCCGCACCGAGTGTGCCTCCCAGACCTTCTCAAACAGATTCTTGCTCATCTCTCTTCCTTCATCAGATTACACTGCCGGGTCCTGGTCTGTTCTCACCTGTTTGCCACGACGCAGTTCCAGTCGATTGATGGCATCGACGTAAGCTTTTGCACTCGCTTCGATCACATCCGTCGAGGTGCTCCGGCCGGTGGTCTTCAGTTCACCATCCGTAACACGCACGATGACCTCACCCATGGCCTGACTGCCACTGGTAATCGCCTGGATGACGTATTCGTCGACCTTCGCCTTCGTCTGCGTCGCCTGGTTGATCGCCTCGTACGTTGCGTCCACCGGCCCGTCCCCCCAGGCTGACTGCTGCACCCGTTGTTCACCGTCGACGCAGATGCGCACCGTGGCAGAGGGTACCGTTCCCGTGCCGCTGATCGTGTGCAGATACTCGAGGGTGAACCTGCCCTGTTCGTCGTCGCGAATCTCGTCGCCGACGATGGCCATCAGATCCTCGTCGAAGACTTCCTTCTTCTTGTCCGCCAACGCCAGGAAGCGCTCGTACACCTCCTCCAGCTCCTCCTTGGTCAGCTTGTGTCCCAGCTCCTGCAGGCGGTGCCGCAAAGCGTGGCGCCCGGAGCGGGCCGTCAGCACGATCGACGTCGCCTCCCAGCCGACATCGGTGGGCTCCATGATCTCAAAGGTATCGCGCGCCTTCAGCACACCGTCCTGATGGATCCCGGAGCTGTGAGCGAAGGCGTTGGCGCCGACGATGGCCTTGTTCGGCGGTACGTTGATACCCATCAGACGACTCACGAGACGGCTGGTGGCTAGGATCTCCTTCGCCACGACCCGGGTCGACAGTCCGAAGTAGTCGGAGCGCGTCTTCAACGCCATCACGACCTCTTCCAACGAGGCATTGCCGGCACGTTCGCCCAGACCATTCAGCGTGCATTCGACCTGGCGGGCACCCGCCTTCAGTGCCGACAGCGTGTTCGACACGGCCAGCCCCAGGTCGTCATGGCAATGCACGCTGATGACGGCCTGATCCATGTTGGGCACCTCGTCGAGGAGCCGCTGGATCAGAGCGGAAAACTGCTCCGGTACGGTGTAGCCCACCGTGTCGGGGATGTTGATCGTCGTCGCTCCAGCCTCTACGGTGGCTTGCACGACTTCGGCCAGATAGCCGAACTCGGTGCGACCGGCGTCCATCGGCGAAAACTCCACGTCTTCGACGAATCGCCTGGCGTGGGTCACGGCTTTCACGGCCAGATCCAACACCTCTTCCCGACTCTTGCGCATCTGTCCCTGCAGGTGTGCGTCGGAGGTGCCCACGAAGGTGTGAATGCGTGGTCTGGCGGCGTCCTTCAGCGCCTCACCAGCACGGTCGATGTCCTTGAGCACGACACGGCACAGGCCGCAGATCGTCGGCCCTTCGACCTCCTGGCCGATACGGTGTACCGCCTCGAAATCCTCATTCGACGAGATCGGAAACCCAGCTTCGATGACATCGACCTGCAGACGCGCCAGCTGATGGGCGATCTCCAGTTTGTCACGCACGGTCAGCGAGGCACCGGGCGTCTGTTCGGCGTCCCGCAAAGTCGTATCGAATACGACGACGCGATCCCGCTCAGCCTGTGAGTCTGCTTGTTCCATGGTTATTTCTTGTCCAGCCATGACATCATGGCGCGCAGGCGACCTCCGACCTCTTCGATCGTGTGCTCGGAGTCGATCCGCTTCTGCGCCGTGTAGAACGGGCGACCCACCTGATTCTCCTGTAGCCACTCCCGGGCGAACTTGCCGTTCTGAATCTCGGCGAGGATGGTCTTCATCTCGGCCCGCGTCTTGTCGGTCACCACGCGCCGGCCGCGTGACAGGTCGCCGAACTCGGCGGTGTCACTGATCGATGAGCGCATGTTGGCGATGCCGCCCTCGTAGATCAGGTCGACGATGAGCTTGACCTCGTGCAGGCACTCGAAGTAGGCCACTTCGGGCTGATAGCCGGCCTCCACCAGAGTGTCGAAACCGGCGCGGATCAGTTCGGTCAGGCCGCCACAGAGCACGACCTGCTCGCCGAACAGATCCGTCTCTGTCTCTTCACGAAAGGTGGTCTGAATGACACCACCGCGAGTGCAGCCGATACCCTTGGCGTAGGCCAGCCCGACCTCGTGGGCGCGGCCGGAGGAATCCTGCTCCACGGCGAGCAGGCCCGGGACGCCGCCACCCTCGCTGTACACACGGCGCACCAGGTGGCCGGGGCCCTTCGGGGCGACCATGAAGACGTCGACGTCTGCCGGGGGAACCACCTGGCCGAAATGGATGTTGAACCCGTGGGCGAAAGCCAGGCTGTTGCCGGCGCTCAGGTTGGGTCGGATGTCGGCTTCGAACACGGCCCGCTGCACCTCGTCGTTGATCAGGATCATGACGATGTCGCCCTCTTTGGCGGCCTCAGCGACGCTGGCAACCTTCAGGCCTTCCTTCTCAGCGGCGGCGCGACTCGAGCTGCCCTCGCGGAGTCCGACAACGACGTTGATGCCGCTTTCCTTCAGGTTGAGAGAATGAGCGTGGCCCTGGCTGCCATAACCAATGATGGCGACCGTCTTGTCGCTCAGCAGGTCTAGGTTGGCATCGTCGTCATAGTACATCTGCATGGTACATCTCCTCTACGAGAGTGCTGCGGGGTGCAGGATCTGGTGAACAGGCATAGCTTTGGGTCAGCCTGTGAAGTCGTTCAGAGGCTCCGTCCGGTTTCTTCGATTTTGTTGAGCGGGTTGGGAAGAAAAGCGGCGGAGCCTACGCGATGAGCCCGATAATGAGCAGAACACGCACAAAGACGCCGTTCCCGAGGATGGGCACGGGCCGAAGAAGGCTTGACAAGTGCGTGGCAGTCAATTGCATATTGTTGTCCAACAAGGACTTGCGTTGATCTTGCAGATCGATCGGAACAGATCAAAAAATATAGAACTGCCTCTGACGAATGTCAAGAATTGGTGGTACTGATTGGCCCCTGCTGAGCGCTTCCGTATCGACATCGTCGCGCCGGATGTGTGGAACCGGTTCCTCGAGACCGCTGACGGCGCTACCATCTTCAGCCATGCCGAGTGGATGGCAACTGCGGCGCAGGCATCGGGAGCGGAATCGCGTCTGCTGGGTGCCTGGGACGGCGACCATCTTGTCGCTGGTGTCGCCGGTGTGAGCACCGGATCGGGCTGGCGTCGACGGTTCTCGACCCCCGACCTCTCGCCGCATACGGGATTCCTCTTCCGACCGTCAACGACGGACCGGCCGGCCCATATCGAGTCGGAGCGATCCGGTGCCACCGGGGCTCTGCTCGAGCACCTGCAGGCGAACAACGCCCGAATCCACCTGACCCACTCCCCGAGTCTCGTCGACGCTCGCGAATTCGTGTGGGCCGGCTGGCAGGTGCAGCCGAGATACACCTATCAGATCGAACTGCCGGAAGATCGCACGCCGGTCTGGGACGGTTTCGAGCGACGGACTCGTACAGCGGTGCGCAAGGCGGAGAAAGCCGGCTTCCGGGTGGAAGCCTCGAATGATGCGGTAGAACTGCGGCGTCTCTATGGTCAGGTCTACGGGGGCGAAGAGCGGGCTCCCGTAGCGGGAAACATCGTGGAGAAGATGGTCGAGCTGGCCCTCGAGACGGGACGGGCCGAAGGCTGGCGCTGCCAGGCGCCCTCGGGTGCGACAGCTGCAGTCGTGTTCTTCGTTCCCGACGGCGACACGCTCTACGCCTGGGTGGCGGGCGCCGACCCGGCCCAGCGCGATTCGGGGGCCACGTCGCTGCTCTACTGGAAAGTGATGGAGAGTTCGCCCTGTTCGCGATTCGACTTCGTCGGCGCCAACCTCGCTGCCATCGCCTTCTTCAAGCGCGGCTTCGGTGGCCTGCTGGTCCCCTACTTCGCCACGGAGGGATTCGGCCATCCGCTCCTGCGAACCGCCGTCGGTCTGCGACGAGCGATTCGTCGACTCTCCTGAGTCTTTCAGCGTGAAACCACTTCAAGTCGGCCTGATCGGCTTGTTGAGTCTGCAATGGCTCGCCGTTCAGTTCCCTGAGCGGTTGTGGGGCATCCACCATCTCGCCTTCCTGCCCTCGACCGTCTCCCTGGGTCTCACAGGGGTGGCGGCCGCCACCCTGGCCCTGTCCCTGCACGCTGAAAGCTGTGCGTGGATTGGCAGGAAACTGCAGGCCTGGCCTGTCGGCCCGAGGGGGACGATGGTCCTGTTGGTGGCCTCCATGGGTGGGCTCTTCACGCACTATCCGGTGGCCCACCGACTGCTGGGAGACAGTGGTCTCAGCGCCGGCTGGGTCGCTTCAGGTGTGCGGGCAGACTCGCTGTCGGTGCAGGTCTTTTCCTGGCTGTATGCCCATTGGGGTATCGGCCGGAACGGCGACACGTCGGCTTTCTTCATCGCCGTGACGGCGATTCTCGGTTGTCTCTACGTCCTCTGTTCCCTGGTTCTGGCCAGACGCTGCGGGACAGATGCGGCAGGAAGGATTTTCGCTTTCCTGTTGATGGTCAGCATCGCCCCCCTGTTGCTGTTCTTTGGGTACCCGGAGCACTATGCCCCGGTCATCACCGGCCTGGTCCTGGTCGCCGCGGCCATCGTCGCCTGGGACGGACGGCATCTTTCGTGGTTGCTCCTCGGCTGGTCGGCGGGTCTCTTCACTGCCGTAGCTCATCACCTTGCCGCCTTCTGCCTGCCTCCTCTCGTTCTTGCCACTCTGCTCCATCTGCGCCACGCACACCGATGGTCGACACGCGCGTTGATCGGCCTCGGTCTGGGCCTGGGTGCCATGGGGCTCGCCCTTGCCGGCTGGGTCCTGCACGACAGAGCCTCGCTGTTGTTGCCCTTCGCGGCGAAGGCGCCCTACGGTGTGTTCGGGCTCGGACACCTGATGGATGCGACCAACGGACTGTTGCTGATGGCTCCCCTGCACCCTGTCGTGATCGGCACCGCCGCCGCCGCCCGTCGAGGGATGCTGAGAGATCCCGTCGTCGTCGCCCTCGGCCTCTTCACAGTTGCCGGCGCTCTGGCGATGGCGGCCGTCAACCCCGTCCTCGGGGCTCTCGACTGGGATCTCATGTCGATGTTCAGCGTACCCCTGGCCGCCCTGACAGCGGTGGGTGCCGGACGCTATCTGCCGCCCGGCCTTCGCCTGCCGGGACTCCTCGTCATGGCCGGCGCTTCTCTGCTGCACCTGGCGCCCTGGTTTCTCGTCAATCACGATCCGACAGCGGCGGCCGACATGGTCGAAGCCATGGTCCGCCACGATCCGCACCATGATGCCGAGCGCCGCATGAAGCTGGCCGTCAAGTTCGAGGACGGCGGGTTCGATGACGCTGCGGTTCGGCAGTACATCGCCGCCCTGCGGTCGAAGGAAGACGATACGGATGGGGCCGTACTGCACGCCCGTCTGGTGTCGCTCCGGAACTTGGGATTTCTGCTCTACGAGCGAGGCGACATCGACAGCGCTCTCGACGTGTTCGACCGCCTGGGAGAACTGCTACCGGAAGAGAGCGCTTCCCTGACTGCCCGCAGCCTCCTGAGTTGGCACGCCGGTGAACAGCGCAACGCTGTCCGTCTGGTTCTTGCTCGTCTGCTGACAGATCCGCTAGATGTTCGAGCGAGAGAGGCGGGTCAGCACTTCTCGCGGTCCGCAGCTTCCGATGCCGACCGACTTCTGGCCAACCTTGCCCTCAGCATCGCCGCAGGTGATACGACCTCGACCGCCCGTGCGATCGCCAGGCTTCCTCCGGACGTCCTGGGTACATCGCTGACACATGACGTCCGTACGTGGCTCGCCCTGGCCCGATCCTCGAGACCCTAGAACAGCTTGGGCAGCTCGTTCTTCAGCGTGATGAACGTGAAGTAGCCGAAGAAAGCACAGGCCCAGATCATTGCCAGGAAGCGAATCGGTCGCAGGCGGAGACTGCCCCCGAGGACCCGCTTGCTCAGCCACAGCAGCAGGGCCGAATAGATGAGCATGACGCCACCGTTCAGGGCGGCGCTGAGGACGAGAAGCACGAGGGGCTTGGTCAGATCCGGAAGGGCCAGACCGAGAAGCATGATCAGGCAGCCGATGCCGATCTGCCCCCACAGAAGGCAGAAATAGAGCCGGCTGTCCGTCCACGTGGCGCTGTCGCGCAGCCAGTTCACCTTGATGATATCGGTGGAGATGCGGGCACAGGCGTCGAGCAGGCCCAGTTCCGTCGTCAGCAGGATGGCGATGCCCATCCAGTGGAAGGCGTGCTGCATCCAGGCGCCATGCAGAGAGCCGATGAACTCGCCTTCGGCACGGATGAAGCCAAAGCCCTTCTCCAGATCGGGCGCGCCCCGTGCCGTACTGTAGGCGATCAGCGACAGCATCATCAGCGACACCACCGACAGCAGGTAAAAGTTGAGCAGATGCTCACGATCCGCCAGGCGCCACCAGTCTCGCCAGCGACGCAGATTGTCCGGCGTGTGTTCGAAATGGAGGCCGATGTCGGCCACCGCTTCGGACCGTCCCGTGATCGGGCTGGTCAGCCGGCCGGCGAAGCGCCCCATGGCGTAGCCCTTCTCGCGGATGTAGTTGCTCTGGGCCAGGTTCATCGTACCTCCGGCACCGGCAAAGGCCAGCGCCCCGAGCAGCAGGGGCAATTCCATCCCGTCGGGAATCGTACCGAAGTGAGAGATCCCCCGGACCATGTCGCCAACATGGACCAGATCGACGACGAGGACGAAGATGATCACCATGAACACGAAGATGAAGGCCACCAGCAGCTTCTGCAGCCGTTCGACGGTGTTGTACACCACGGGTCCCAGAGTCAGAGCGGCGCCGATGGCGAGCAGACTGAGAATCGAGTAGGCAGTGCGCGCTGTCTCACCGCCGCCGATCTCCCAGGTCAGTACCGTCGCCGCCCCGGAGGCCCAGCCGGGCCACATCCAGGGGACGATGTTGGCCACAAGAAAGACCCAAGCCCAGCCCTTCCAGAGACGACAGAAACCGGTGATCGTCGACTCCCCCGTGGCCAGCGTCCAGCGTTCGATCTCCATGTTGATGAAATACTGGGTGGTAACACCCACCATGCAGGCCCAGAAGGCGACAAAACCGAACTGATAGGTGATGTACGGCCAGAGGACGAACTCGCCGCTGCCCAATGACAGGCCCAGCAACAGCACGCTCGGACCCAGCAGTTTCTTCCACGATGGCGCCTCGGGCAGATCGCGATAGCTCGCCGGCGGCAGCTTGTCGCAGGGGATGACCTCGTGGGGAACGGGATGGCCGTCGCTCACGCTTGTTGCCCGGCAGCTTGCTGCCATGCCTGCAGCGGGTGTTCACGCCTGACCATCGGCATGGCGACCCGGGCCCCGGAGATCTGCGATTCATAGGTGCCCAGGATCATTTCGAGGGCGGCCACGGCATCGCGGGCGCTCGACGTCGGTTCCCGATCCTGCTCGACAGCCTCGATCAGGTCAACGATGGCCAGTTCGTTCCCCCTGCCCAACGGATCGTCGGGCAGACCATCCATCGGTTGCCAGTGCTGGTCAACCGCGGCGGGTCGGAAGGCCGGGTGGGCGTAGATCATCAGCTCCGACCCGGCACCGCCACGGAGAGAGATAGTGCCCTCACTGCCGACGATCTCCATGCCGTACCGCTGGCTGGAGCCCACCTGATCTCGCCGGGAGTCGAAGAACCCGGCTACGCCGGCGTCAAAGGCGTAGTAGGCCTCGATGCAGTCTCCCGCCACCAGCCCCACCGGTTCGGTCGCCTCCCGTACGTCGTCGGGCCCCAGCTCTTTCCCGTCAACGGTCACGTGGCCGCTCATCCAGCGCACGTCGCCGGCAAAGTAGCGCATCATGTTGAACAGGTGCGTGCCCAGGGTGATCATGTCCTCGCCGCCGCCGCGGCGATCCTGTTTGCCGTGGGCGTGAATCTGCTGCACCTGGCCGATGCGACCGTCGTGCAGCAGTTGCCGCAGCTGCTGGATCCGGGGCAGGTACACCGCCTGGTGGGCGACGGCAACCTTGCGGCCGAGCGCCTCGGCGCGCTGCACGATCGTATCACCATCGGCCAGGTTCCACGTCATCGGCTTCTCGCAATAGACATGAGCTCCCGCCTCCAGGCAGGCGATCACCATGTCGAGGTGACAGTCCGTCCAGCGCGGACAGACACTGACCAGGTCCGGCCTTTCCGCCGCCAGCATCTGCTCATAGTCTGCGTAGGCGGTCGATGCTCCGGTCTGCTCGCGAGCCTGCTCGCGTCCGGCTTCGTCGGGGTCGGCAACAGCGACGAAGTCGACGTTGCCGATCTCAGCATAGGCGACATGCAGGCCGTGTCCGTAGTTGCCGGCGCCCGTGCGACCGATGGCGGCGGCGCGGTATCGTTGGGCCACGTTGAGCTCCTCCCTTGGGTTGAACCGGCAAGAGTAGTCACTGGTGAGGAGCCGACCAACCGCCGTTTCCGGGCCTTGCCTGGCGGGTGCACGTGACCGTTTTTCCAGTGTTCGTCCGGACCGGACAACCAACCTCGGCGGTGCTGCCGCCACTGCCATCCAGGAGACCATCGTGACCGCCCTCAACACCATTGGCGGCAATCGCCCGCTGCAGACGGAAGAATACGCCCGCCGCGCCCACGCCTACGCCCTCAATCCCCAGCGCAATCCCGTGAAGGAGGTCCTCGACGGCTACGACTCGGTGGAGACGACCCCCCCACTGCTGGGCATCTTCAACGACGTGCCCTGGTACCAGGTGCGCGAGGACGAGGCCCACTCGTGGGCGAAGGCCGGCTTCACCTGGATCGTCAACGATGCCGAGCACACTCAGCGCGAGGGCTGGTACGGACGTCAGCAGAACGCCATGGAGGGTCGCGTCGGCCTGCTCCAGTGCCAGCGCCTGCACCGCGAGGCCTTCAGCTCCCACGGCGATGTGTTCCAGCTGGGCGCCCGGGCGACGATGAAGCCGTACGGCACGACCTATCAAGACGCCGAGCGCTTCTTCCGCGCCGTCAACTTTCCCACCCCCGGACAGGCCACGGCCGACGACCGCGGCGGGTACCCGGTCCGCTTCGGCGACCGCAAGTTCGCCTTTACTCCCGATGAACTGCGGGGCGCCGAGGTCGACACCCAGGGATGGATCCAGTTCGAGACGGCGGAATACATCCTCGATACCGACCTGCGGGACCGGGTCCTCGATCTGATGCAGGCCCAGGGCCGCAACAAAGCCTGTGGCTTCGTCGGTCCCTTCGACGCCATCCTCCGCCAGGGCGAGATCCCCGAGATGGAAGACGCTACCAGTTCGCTGTTCCGCGCTGCCGCCGATCGGGGTCTCTACATGGGGCGCGTCGTCGGCTCGGGATCTATGGAGGATCCCGGGGACATCGAGGATGCCATGGTGCGCGCCATCGAGGACGGGGCGCGGCTCATCTGTGCACATCCCTTCACCAGTGATCTGGTATTTCGCGGGGCCATGAACGTTTCCGAGCCGTTCTTCAGAGCGGCAGAGCGGTGCGGGTTTTAGCGGCCCTTTGATCGAGTCGCTCTGTTGGCGGATCTCGCCGACAATGGTGATTGCCAGATATCGGCGCCCTGGCTATCTTAGCTCGCCCCTGTTGGAATGAGCACTGCGGGCCTCCCCGGCCCGGAAGCATTTAATCAACTACCCCATCTGTGCCATAGAGCTCTACCACTACCTAGAGTTGTGTCTGGTAGTCTCTTTTACTCATCCTGTCTCGAGAGGATCTGATGCGCAGAGTAATTGTGTCCGCCTTGGCGGCCCTGGCGTTTGCCACGGGTGCCATGGCGCAGAGCTATGACCTGTATTATGTGCTGCCCGGCGAAGCGGGTAGTAAGGGCATCGAGGCCGGCATTGCCGCCGCGGACGTCGGCAGCATCGGCGACGTCGGCGTCGTCAATCTCGGTGGCAAGTACTCTCTCAGCGATCAGATCGAGGTTGGCGCTCTCGCCGAACTGGGTCTGCTCAACGACGCCCTCAGCACCCTGTCCACCATCACTGCTGGCGCCAAGTACAGCATGGGTGAGGACATGGCTCTCACCGCCGGCCTTCTCATACCGACTGGTGATGCCGACGATCCCGGACTGTCCCTGGGCGTCATGAAGACGATCACGTCCGGCGATCTGATGATCAACAACTGGCTGCAGATAGGCCTTCTGGACGGGGCCACCGGTGGCGTCGGCGTCAATGTCGACCTTCTCATCGAGCCCACGAAGGCCTTCGGCGACAAGATTACCGGCTACCTCGATATCCTTGTCTCGACCAACACCGACGATATCGCCGGCGACCACCTCGGGATTGATATCGGTCCGAATGCCGACATTTCGATCAGCGATGCGGCCGTCGTCAATGTGGGTGTGACCCTGGGCGCGGTGGGTGACGCCAAGGCAGACGATCTCGGCATCATCGCCACGTTGGTAATGGGCCTGTAGGAGTAGCGCGTACCAGCAACGACTGACGCGGTCTCCCTGACCGTACACAGAAAAGGGCCCGACGCCTGATCAGCGTCGGGCCCTTTTTTGTTGTCCTTCGACGCTACTGGCCAATAAACTTCGGTTGACCACAGCCGTCGTTGACGACGAGGCTGCGCGCCGGGATATCGGCGCGATCGGGAATCACGAGGTCCGTCTCCAGACGATTCTCGATGATCGTCCCATCCCCCACCAACACGCCCTCACCCAGCACGATACGACCGGGGCGTGTCGTGCCCTTCTTGACCGTACCGATAACAACGGAAGCGTTGACGCGGCAGTGCGGTCCCGTCTCCACAAGCCCGTAGATCTCCACGCTCGGCCCGATGACGGAGTGATCCCCGATGTGCACGGGCCCGAAGAGGTCGGCGTCGGTGCCGACGAACACGTAGTCACCGATCACGGGATGTCGCTGGTGCAGACGCCGCGACAGGCCGCCGAAGGTGCATGGCAGCAGATGGCAGCCGGAACCGATCACCCCGGTCTGTCCCGTCGTCAGTCCGCGGTGTGGATGATCGAGAAAGTTGGCGTCCCCGATGCGTGTTTCCGGATGGATATCGGCCTGGTAGTAACGCCCGCCCAGTTCGGAGATCGCCCGCGGCAACAACGGCACGGGCCGGCGTGACAGTCCGCTGGACTCGCCGTCGAACGCGTCGCCCCGTGTCAGTTCGTGCGCCACATCGTGGTAAAACAGGACCCGCCATCCCGGATACGTGCTCATCACCAGCTGCATCTGGTAGTCGAAGACGTAATCACAGCTGAACTGCTTCAGGAACTCGCGGTACTCGGTCGTCTCTCGACTGGCGATGGCGCTGTCGATGCAGGAGGCAAAGTCGAGTTTTCTCAGGTCCTCATCCTCGATATCGCAGGCCGACAGCAGGTACGCGTCCCAGACGGCGGGATCCTTCAATGACGCGAAGCGATTCCACAGGGCACGCCGCTTCAGTGCCGGCAGTTCCCACAACACCGCGCAGGCGGCGGCCAGAGCCCGATCCTCCAGATCCTCGTCGACGCCGACAGCCAGATAGGACTGGGCCACCATGGCGTAGATCTGATCCGCCATCTCACCGATGGCGCTGGTGAAGTCGTCGGCCTGGCCGCGGGGATTCAACGCGTTGTGCGACCCCGGGGCCACACACTCGAGCAGATTGCCGAGCACGGTCTCCAGGATGTCGCGATTGACGAAGCCACGGCCCGACCGCTGCGACAGGATCGCCGGGTCGACACGATCGATACGCAACGCCTCGATTTCCTCGTCGGTATAGACGGGTCGCAGACGCTCGACGGTCTGCTGCAGCAGATCCCGTTTGCGGGACTCGTATCGGGAATCGAACAGGGTTGCGGTGGACATGACAGCAGCGGACCGAACGCCGTGGCTGGGCGCTCAGGCCATGTAGAAAGCTTCCTCGAGGGGGATCACCACCGGAGAATTGTCCGGGTTGCATTCCATCAGCGGTTCCATGTACGCCCACCACTTCTTGACGATCGGCTCCTCGGGCACCTCATCCATCTTTGCAGGATCATCGATCTCGAGGCAGGCGAACAGCGTCAGACCGTCGCGCCAGATGTTGTAGTTGCGGATGCCGGTTTCGTGCAGCAGATCGGCGAGCTCGGGCCAGATCTCGTCGTGGCGACGCTTGTACTCGACTTCATTGCCCGCCTTCAACTGCATTTTGAAGCCTACTCGGGCCATCGTGGCGACTCCTGGGTGGATCGGAATGGTTGCCGGGTACGATACGTCTTTGCCCACCCTACAGCAATCGCTATCTTACGATTTTCGAGACACTTGCGACCATTTCGCGACTCCGGAGCCAGCCCCGATGCATCCTTTCGAAGACCTCGATGTCCCCGCCGGCCACGTCGGCATCCACTGGTTCGGCCAGAGCTCCCTGGGCCTGAAGCACCCCGATGGCACGATCCTTCAGGTGGACCCCTACTACCCACGCCAACGCCCGGCGGATCGGTTCATCTACGCGCGTGCACCCCTGATGGAGGAAGCCCTGCGCACCGACTGGGTCCTGCTGACCCACGATCACGGTGACCACACCTGCATGGAGTCCATCGACCGCATGCGCGGCGCCTATCCGGATCTGCGCTTCGTCGGCCCTCCGGAAAGCTGCAACCGCCTGCGGGAAGGAGGCATCGCCGCCGACCTCGTCAACGAGGTCACTGCGGGCGACTCACGGACCATGGGTTCCTTCACCGCCAACACCGTACTGGCCAAACCGCACGACGGGGATACTGACGCCGACATCAAGCCACCCGATGTGCAGCATCTGGGGTACGTCATCGACAGCGGTGATGTGCGCCTTTACGTCTCCGGCGACCCCATCAACAACTTCGCTGACCACGAGGAACTGTTGTCGCCGATCCGCGACCTGGAGCCCCACATCGGATTCCTCACCAACCACCCCGACGAAGGCGAGTTCCCCTTCTTTGAAGGCTCGGGCAGGATCGCCGGCGCTCTTGGCCTCAAGACGGCTGTGCCCACCCACTACAGCTGTTTCGTCACCCGTGACTACGATCCGCAGGCGTGGGCGAACCATCTGCCGGACGACGTAGACCGACTGGTCATCCCCTACAACCAGTCGGTGGTCTACAATCCCTGAGGCCCAGGTCCTGGTAAAGAGTCTACGTGGCGCAGAAACAGAGCTGGTGATTGGACTCCGGCCCGAAGGCAGACCGGTCCCAGTCACCATACTTCTCGATGATACTCAGGCCACAGTACCTCAGCAGGGCATCCAGCTCTCTCGGGAAGTACATCCTGAGATTCAGGCCGCCCATGACTTCATCAGTGTCCCCCTTGTAGTGCACGATACGTGAGATCTGGGAGTCCGCCTCATACCTGAACGACTCGGTTACCTGGACTGTCTCTCCGGTATCGTCATCTGTGTATTCAGAGAATGGGTGCCGTCTGGATGGGTCACGATTGAGGATGTCCAGGCTTGGAACGAAGACATCGAGAATGAAGAGACCTCCGGGAGCCAGATGACGCTGGACGCATTGAATGCAGTCCTCGAAGTCTGCCCCATCGTGCAGATGCCAGAGCGCGTTGGCCAGCAGCAGGATGGACCCATACTTCGTCCCTGTATCAAAGCGGCGAATGTCAGCCGAAATCCAGTCGACTTTCGCCCGTCTGTCCGCTGCTTTGGTCCTGGCCAGACTGAGCATCGGCTCGGAATAGTCGATCCCGGTGATCTCGATACCATGTTCTGCCAGAGGGATGGCGATCCGCCCCGTTCCACAGGCGAGTTCCAGCACGTTCCCGCGGGAGGAGAGCTCGGTCAGAAACCAGTCCGGCAACGACGCATACGCACCGTAGTACTGGTCGTACCGCTTTCCTGCAAGATAGTCGCCATCGATTGATGGGTTCATGTTTTATTCACCGGTCCGCTCGGCTGCCCGCCTCACCCTGGGGTGAGGATCGTCGGCCATCTCACGAAGACGATCTCTCGCCGGTTTCGTCCCCAGGAGTCCAAGGCGGCGTGCCGCGAAGCACCGCGTGTCGGTGCTGGTACTCCGGGACAGGTCCAACAGGTTGGTCAGCGGATCTTGTCCCATGGGGTGTTCTGACGAGTCAATACCAGAGACTGCCGGCGCCTCGACCTCGCCAATCAGAGACGCGAGCGTAGCCAGCTCGAAGCTCCTGACGACGACCGCTTGAGGCTTGAAGGCGCGCAGACAGAGCCGAAGTTGAAAAGCCACAGTATCCAGGTTTGCATCCCCACCGATATCGATGAGGATGACTGTAGGGGAGGGCATCAGCTCAGCCAGCCGCGGGATATTCCGACCGTCGACACACTCCACCGTCACGTTGTCGTACTTCCGCAGTTCCTCCTGCAGTCCGGCGATGAACTCGAGGGTCTTGTCCACCGCAACGACGCGGGCTCCAGTCCGTGCGAGAATGCGCGTTGTCGCGCCGCTCGAACAGCCGATTTCGAGCACGGAGTCCGCAGAGGCTGTGATTTTCTTCGCCGCCTGTCGGTACCTGTCCTTGTCGGAGATAATCGTGATCTCCGTTTCCGATGGTTTCACGTCCATGCGACCATGGCTCTGGAACTCGGCGTTGGCTCTCACACTGTATGGTGCGACTTCATCACTCAAGACTCAATCGCTCCTTGCTGTTGTAGAGGTCAGGGATTGTACCCGGGAGCGCTTTATTGTCGGAAGTTCCGGTCTGCACTACGAAACTTGGCCGTTCGGAATCTTGGCAGTTTTGGGTAGATGCAGAGTCACAGTCCGTGGAATGTGAAAGTCCTGGCCACTCTCTCCCATCAACCAGATAGCTCCGTTCCTGGCATGTGCGAAGTGCGTAACCCAGAAATACACAGGGTTGTATTCCAAGCCAGTTCTGGTTTGAGCGAACTCAACCAGGTCCGCTGTTGCCTGTTTCACCGCAGTCCAATAGTCCGGATCTATCCCGATCGCAATCCAGTGGGTGGGCGTCTCAACAAACGGCCTTCTGACTTGGATTCTGTCGCTCTTCGTGACATTAAGTGTCACATCCAGACCGCATTGGATGCCCTCGCCAGACGCTTCACCCTCGGCGACATGCGCCTTTGGGTCTCCGAGGACTATCTTGGCCCCATCCTTCTCTGCCCGTAGGTAGATAGTGTTACCCTCGCAGGCCTCTGCCAGATCCATGTTTCCGCCGTAGCGCCCTGGATTCTCACCGATTACCTCTGGCTCCACGTTTATGTGACCCAAAGCCGGAGTAATCTTGGCCTCAATGCCGCCTGGCAGGGCAGCGTGTTCTCCTTCTATCGGAATAAGGAAGTCCATGACTTCTCCACGGAAGTCTTCATCCCTCTGGAGCGGGCCGGTGTTGCCAGCCAAACCCATTCCGAGGGTCAGGATTTTCTTGATCTCAATCGCGATGGTGTCTCCTGCCTCTATTCCCTTTACCGCCACCGGGAGGCACAGCTTCCCGGAATGGTCTCCTGGCTCGTCGTCTCCCTCCTTCCAGTAGACACCCTTCCCATACGTGTGGCACTCGACAACGAAATCTTCCCCTGGCTCCACCTCAGTACATGAGTCCATGGGATCAAAGCAATTCCCTCTCGAGCGGCTCTGATTCCTGAGGACTCGCTTCATTCCATTCTCTCTTTCTGGACCAGACTTCGGCTAACTCGCCGTCTACGATGTGACCCTCGTGGATCTATCCCGACTTCGTCGATATTCAGACCGCGCCCCTGTGGAAGTCTGCGCGTTTCTCTTCTCCTCTCACTCTTCTCTCACATCCGGGCCTGTTTCGATAGTCAAAGTTGCTCTGTTGACACCTTAGCTGTAGCAGGGCTGAGCTGCGGACAGATCCACCGATTGCCTTGATCAAGCGAACGAGAAAGGCGGACCACCGTCAACCGAGAATCACCGATCATCCGACAGCTGCAACACATGTTATGCATTTTCAACTACTTAGGCACACTCATCTCACCTCGTGCCCAATGCGCCTGACGATATCTGCACATTTGAGTAGTTTTCCTCTTGACTTTTGGGCCCAAAAGATGGACTCTTCAGGAAGACTGAAGAGCAGAGGGAGGACCATTTGGCAGATGTCGATGAGCTTGAATTTGACCTTTCGGAAGAGTTGGGTGCGACGGGCGGAAACTCGGTTCAAAGGCTCACGCTGTATGTCCCGACCAGGGACCAAGGTGGCAACGCTATCCCAGATGTCTCCCATTGGATCAGCGAGGCAAAGAGAATCCTGGCTGCCATCGGTGGTGGGTACACGGCCTTGCCCCCATTCGACGGCGGCTGGATCAACGAGCAGGGAGCGTTGATCGAGGAGGAGGTATTCCTGCTGTATACGTACATCAGACCAAAACAGTTCCTCGCCGACCTCCCAAAGCTCCGAGATTTCCTGCACAGCCTTGGCAGGGAAACCGGCCAGGGAGAAGTCGCCATCGAGTTTGACGAAGTGTTCTATCGGATTACGGAATTCGACCCGGAGGAGCCATCATGAGTCAGCCAAGAAATCCGCGTCGCCTACGCGACACTGGGACCCAATACGACAGAGTCTCAAAGGCTGAGATCAAGGAGGCCTTGGGCGCAGAGGAGGCCGGCTCAACGCGCTCCTCTTCTGCCTTTGCCGTTCATCTGCCAATGGTTGCCTCCTTTGTGAAGGCAGAACTGACCTCGTCAGGTGGGCGACCAGGGCGCAAAGGGAGCATCGAACGGAAGAAGATCCCGGTCACTGATGGCGAGTGGAGCAAGCTTGTAGATCTATCTGCTCAGCTTGAAAGAGAAGGTGTCACGGCTGCACCGGGACAGATCGCTGGGATACTTCTCAAGTACTCGCTGGAATCAGTTGAGCCGAGTGAGCAACTAGATGATACCGAATCGGAGGAAGTCGAGCAGCTTGCTGACCAAATCTTGGCCGCCGCAGCGAGTGCTGGGGCACCATTGTCTGGGATGCGAACAGTGGCGGTTGAGCTACTGCGCCGCATGAAGAGCAGCAGGCGAGAAGCATAGGGGAGCAACCTGCCTTGCATGCCGTCGTGGACTACATGTCGAAGCTGCTCGCCGTCGCGAAGAAGCCGGCGTCCTGGTGCAGTTCTTCGACACAGATCTTGAACTGGGCCACGATTGGGATGGGCTCTACATCGTATGTGCCGAACTTGGACCTGGAATCGCCGTCAATTCCAGCCTGCCGATTCAGTGGCAGGTCTGGGTCCTTGCACATGAATTGGGGCACCACTTCGATGACCTGCAGAGCGAGCTATTCTCACCGTTTGGAGCGATTGCCCACAGTGACAAAAAAGTACAGGATGGGTGGGGAGTCTGGCGAAAGGTGGACCCCGTCGAGGTCCGAGCCAACAAATGGGCAGCTTCACAGTTGATTAAACCTGACGAGTGGGAAGATGCGGAACTACAGCATCCGTGTAGCCTTCGGAATATCCTGCATCGTCTCTCGCTTCCTCTGCCTGCTGCGCTGACTTGGGAACGGATACGGCGAGAGCGATTCGGACGTGAAGAGGTATTTGTGCCGCTCGACGGCCAGCAGATGGCCGTTCTTGGCCGCGCAGTCTCAGGAAACGGGGGACATCAGTCGTTCTTTCGGCGCGTCCTGAAGGAAGATGACGACAACGGAGTCTACCTTACCAGAAGCGACTTCAGTCTTGCTCGTGAACGTGCCTTGAGGGACGCAGGCGGCGGGAAGACTCGGTATGAGGCGATTCTGAGGGCGATGTCACCACTCATTGAGTCTGCTGGCGGTATCGGAACACTGTTCGAAGGTGAGTCCTTCCGGGGGCAAATCGTCCCAGATCAGGCGCCGTGGTCACAACTCCACTTCCACATATGACATCTCTGCCTGCCTCGCCTTATGTATAGCGCAGGAATCAGCTGCGACCAGAAATACCGGTTGAGTTGAACATGCGATTCATCCTGTCGAATCTCCGACAAGACTCCAGGAACACCGACCAACTCGCCAGCTGCAAGAGATGATCGCCAGTTGAAGAAAAACCTCCGAATCCCGAAAGACTACTTGCCCACTTTAGCCTATTAAGATTGCATGTTAGGCCATACGCCGTCCTCTTGGCATTCACTGTGTCCATATCTGGCAGCCATGACCGCGAAGTGAACGCAAGTAAGCGTCTGCTTCTTCTGCTTCCTATCAGCCCAGGCGCGTTGCGATGGACTGGACTGGTAACTCATGCATCTACTGCGATTCTCACGCGTAGGTCACCCATTCCGAGAGCATCGAGAGTGGATAGCAAGTTCCGAATGTGAGCATCACCATTGTATTTGGTGTCCACATAGACATCGCCAACTCGGTGCCAGTTGGCCTTCTTCGTTGAATCAGCATGCTCGGGGGTTGTGGCAATGAAACACTTGCCACGTCCTGCGGCATTGTAGACAGGCAACCGGTGTGCATTCAGTTTCTCGTTATCAATAAGCCAGCGGACGAAGACGTCGCACAGTTGTGCCCAGGTCGTGACCCGCTCACACTGTCCATTGATTTCCAACGTTGATGGAGTTCCCCCGGTTTGGTGGACATCCCGATACTTGGGTAAGGAGGATGTCGCATGCCAAGGTCTCACGCACCGTACCCGCCGGAATTCCGCCGACAGATGGTCGAGCTGGTTCGGGCAGGACGGACACCGGAAGAGTTAGGCCAGGAGTTCGAGCCGTCGTCTGAGTCGATTCGCAATTGGGTGCGCCAGGCGGATCGGGATGGGGGATACGCCCAGGACTCGGCACATGGTGGCGATGGCATAGAGGGCCTGGTGATCGCTCACGAATTCGAAGACCTTGATGGCTTCGAATCGGCCTCCCGAGCGAACCAGGTGGCTGCCTTTGACAGGATTTCACGCTC
>PVBE011219536.1_pt1 | contig 136719 bp, 105 predicted proteins | sample 1631181 | NCBI WGS metagenome assembly PVBE01 (sample SAMN08397723, study PRJNA350692) | Marine metagenome, whole genome shotgun sequencing project. | isolation source: water | place: Pacific Ocean | collected 2012-04
AGAGTTGTGTCCGGGCTATCGTCCTCAAGCCCCAGAGTTGTGTCCGGGCTATCGTCCTCAAGCCCCAGAGTTGTGTCCGAGCTATCGTCTTCAAGACCCAGAGTTGTGTCCGGGCTATCATCCTCAAGACCAAATATGGTCACACGCATCGTGTCCGACCCTGTCGCGCCCTGGGGATCGGCGGCTGTCAGAACGACACCGACCTCTCCATCAGCATCCACGTCGGTGGTGAGTGTGACGGCACGGACCGAAGCCGTCACCGACACCTGCAGTCCGGCAGACAGGGCCAACCCCGTCCAGGTGAGTTGGGAGGTCGGATCATCGTCGGTGACGAAATCGTCGAGCAGCAATTGCGCGGATTCACCCGCATTGACGAACAGGTCCGGCAGTTCCACGACAGGTGTGGCATTAGCTACGGTCACGAGGATCGTGTCGGCCGCATCTTTGCGGGGAGACGAAGCAAAGAGTGTCACCGTCCCGCCGTCCCGCGACTCAGTCTGCGGTGTGATTCGCAGCAGTCGGTGCTCCACATCGATGACCACATCCACGGGTCCTTCGGTCTGCGCTGACCAGGTCACCTCTTCCGGATCCGCGCCAGTGACGAAATTGTCGAGAAACAGCTGCAGCCCCATCAGGCCGATCTGCAGCATTTCGGGAACGTCACTCAGAAGGGGGGTGGCGGCCTGGATCTCGATCGCAAGCGACGCACTCGCACTCTCCCCATCGGGATCCTCGACAGTCAGCGTGAGTTCGATTGTTCCGGCCGTGGACGGGGCGACGTAGGTCATCGAGAGAGCCTCGATCGATACGCTTCCTTGGTCCGGTGTTTCGAAGGTTGCTGTCAGGGTTTCCAAATCATGGTCGGGGTCAGACACGAAAGGGCTCAGGTCCACCGTTGTCGTGTCATCTACCTCTACGGAGATCGTCGGCAACGGACTGATGACGGGGGCCTGTGGGTTGGCGGTGAAAACCGATACGCGAAGGGTATCGGCAGTGACGATTCCCTCCGGATCGGTGACAGTCATCACGATCCAGCCTTCGTCGCTGAAACCGGAGTTGGCAACAAGTGCCAGTTCGGTCAGGCTCAATTGTGCGCTGAGTCCCTGTGTGCCCTGAACGGCGACATCGAGGGCCGATTGCGTCGATTCGACATCGTGGGCGAGGTCGGCCAGCGGAATCGACATGGTGTCCCCACGAGCGAGTGTCGTGTCGGTCAGTAGGAATCGAGGGGGATCGTTCACGGCCAGAACCACCACCGTGTCGGTCACAGTCGAAATGGCCAGATTTTCATCGGTGACCGCCAGTTGCAACGGAAAGACGCCGGTACTATCCGGCGACGTCCACAGCGACAGCCGCCCGTTTGCCGCATCGTAGTCCGTGAACAGTCCCGCCGCCGGGAAAAACGACCACGTGAGGTTAGGGAAGGGGGTCTCGTTGTCCTGTGCCAGATCGGAGAGTTCGACGACGAGCGTGTCATCCTCGTCGATGGTCGACACTGCCAGTGGAACGATGACCGGCGCGTCATTGATCGACTTGATGGTCAAGCGCGACAGACCCGACGCACTGGCGCCGAAGGGGTCGGTGGCGATGATGATGAGCGTGTCGAGTCCGAAGAAATCGGCCTCTGGTCGCAGGATCAGATCGAGCCCGTCGAGGAAGGCCTCGGTGTGACTGCTGACGAAGGTGATCTCAAGGGTCTCGAGACTGTCATCGACATCATTCACCATCGCCGAGATGGGCACTCGCAGGGAGTCATCCTCATTGAGATTGAAGTTCAATGGCGAGACCGTGGGCGCATCATTGGCCGAGTTGGCGGAGATTGTATTCGACGTGACCGTCGGCAAGTCGCCTTCGGCGCCCCCTGTCTCATCCTCAGCCACCAGAGCAAGGAGCTCCTCGTCTGATCCGGCGACGTAGGTGACACCAGTGAATGTGGCGACGCCGGCTACGGCGGTGGCTGTCGTCTGCAGGAGGGTGCCAGTGCTACCCGGACTCAGGGTCAGGGTGACCAAGTCGGTGAAACCCCCATCCACGAAGCCCGAGTCGTCGACGGCGGTCACTACGGGTTGAGTGATCAGTGGATTGCCTGAGATCACGCCCTCGGGCTGTGTGCTGAACTGCATCTGCGTGGCGATGATGTCCAGACTGATCGAATTCGCATCGGCCGCCGCGACCCGGTGACCATGGCCACCGATGGAGGTAGATAGATCCCCAGCGTCGAAACCCACGCGCAGAGCATGACCTTCTGTCGCGGACGCGCTGAATCGGGTGGTCACGATATAGTGCCACTCGACACCCGATGCCGGCACCGAGGTTGAGGTCGCCTGAATGTCGAAGGGTGATCCGATGGTGACTTCGTCGACGTCTCGAGTCCCCAGCAGCACATCGTCCGAGCTGAATAGACTGTCAACACTCTCATACAGCTGAAATTCAGCGAAATCGGAGATCTCAAGACCTGTTGCCGTCGACAGATCCGAGACCGTCACCGTGAGCCCCTTGACCCCCGTCGCACCGTCCCCGGTGAAGCTGGCCACCAACAAGGTCACAAGTCGCCCCGGGCCAGATGTGGTGCTACCTGACAGACCCCTCACGTTGTCATCGTCGATCCATCGAACCCGATGGTTCTCAGCATCGGTGAAGTAGATCTCTTCACCGAACAACCAGACGCCGGATGGAGAGGCAAGCTGGCTCAGATTGGCGGCGATGTTGTGGCCCGTGTAGGCGAGGGTACCGTCTCCGGCGAGGGTTGTGATCACACCATTGGTGTTTACGCGTCGCAGGCGATGGTTGAACCGGTCGGTGATGTAGACGTTGCCTGCCGTGTCGACGTAGACGGAGCGCGGAAAGGCGAGTTGGGCATTGGTCGCGAGGTCCCCATCGCCCGAGAACCCGCCGACGCCGGTTCCGGCAGAGGTGCTGATCGTCGAATCGCTGGCGGCAATCGTGCGGATTCGATGATTGCCGCTGTCTGTGATGTAGAGATTCCCGGCTGTGTCGGCGTAGACATCGGTCGGACTCGAGAGTTTTGCCGACGTCGCTGCCCCTCCATCGCCGCTAAATCCTGAACTGTCCTTCCCCGCAAATGTCGTGATCGTCGTGCCCGAGATCCGACGAATCCGGTGATTGCCCTGGTCGGCGATGTAGACCAAGCCACCGGAAACGTAGACACCCGTGGGTGAGTTCAACTGGGCACTGGTTGCAGCAGCACCGTCACCGGAGAAACCGGCGACACCCGTGCCGGCGATGGTGGAAATCACCCCGCCTGGTGTAATCAGTCGAATTCGATGATTGCCCGTGTCGGCCACATACAGCGTGCCGCCGCTGGCGACGAAGACATCCCAGGGCGAATTGAGGGCTGCCGAAGTCGCTGCACCCAAATCACCTGAGAAACCCGCTGTACCCGTTCCGGCGACGGTGACGATCGAGTCGCGCTGATCGTGGATGTTGCGGATGAGGTGGTTGCCCGTATCTGCCAGATACAGAGCCCCGGTCGAATCGCCGCTGATTCCCTGGGGCGTGTCGAACTGGGTGAACTCGTCCAACCAGCCATTGCCCGTCGAGTCGGGGACGCCCGTGCCTCCGAGAAGGCGGGTGGTCTGCGCCTGAGTTGGAGATGCCAGAGCCAGGCACAGGACGGTCGCACCAAGCCAACACCTGATCAAATCACGGACGATCATGACAGAAGTGGGGTCTCCCCGTCAAGCGGGTGGACAGGTGCCAGCAAGAAGGCCAGGAAGGGCCAGAACGTGGAACGACTGGTCGTCTCAAGGGGGGAGGTGACTCACGCTAAGTTAAAGGAATGAGCGTCACGCGCGATATAGATAAGTAAGCGCTCTCTTTGTTCTATATATCGTTCGTGATCGAGAGAACATGAGACTTCATCGATTCTGCGTTCCACGCTGTTCCTTCGGTCTTTCGCGCTTCGTCGTGGTGTGGTCCTTGTTGGCGATGGCGTCGACCCAAATCTCAGCTCAGACCTTGCGTCTCGAGCCGGTGGCACTCAGTTCGGTGCCCACCGGGGCGACGGCGGCCAATCCCTATTGGCAACACCTGGTCATAGAACTGAACAAAAATGTGTCGGCGGGGAATGTGATCTCCATCAATCTGCCGGACTCGGTCCAGGTTGCAGATACCGATGGGGATGGGTCGGTGGAGGACGAGATCTCGATCGATGGAGATTCGGGGCTGACGACAGGGTATCGGTCGGTCTCGGGCTCGACGCCCACGCGCATACAGCTTGTATCCACCACGGGTGGGGTCTTGGGCGCGATCCACGTCCAGTTTCCGATCACAACGCCGACGAATCCAACCGTGGCCAGCGCCATTTATGGCCCCGTCAGTTTCACCAATGGTGGTGAGACGACGATCCCTGCTGGGACCCTGACTCTGTCCTTCATCAGCGGTCATCAGTTGAGCCTCGCCACGTATGCCAGAATCCTCATCGATGGTGTCGCTGACACCACGACGAACGCCCAGGGGGATGCCTATCCGGCTCAGGTGGCCAACCTTTTCACGGACCCCCTGCCCGATCTCGTTCACGATGATCTTGGTATTCTGTCAAGCAACGCCCTGGTCGCGGCGCAAAGTCCTTTCGCCAACGCTGATGACACCGACGATGTCCTTTACCAATTCTGGTGGTCGACGACGGATTCGCTGACGAAGGTTGATGCCACCACCGCCACGGCGGCCATCGATTCTACGGGCACGACGGCGACTGCCACTGAGCGTTATTCGGTGGGGCTGTCTCTGGATGTGTCCGCCCTCGCTATTGGCACCTACTACCTGTACACCACCTCCAATCTGACCGGCACCCATCCTCTGGTACGCAGCCGGGGGGTGACCGTGCGCCACGATCCCACCGTCTTATCGGTGGGAACATTTCTGTCCGGCGATCCGGACTGGATCGACAGTGGGCGCCTGCTCGATTTCGATCAGGGAACGACCGGGTTGGCGAGCAATTCTCAGGATGCGGTGACCATCGATGTGTCCGCCGCCGATCTGGATGACTCGGCGTCCGTGCGCCTCTTCTATTCGACCACCGGCACCCTGGATACTTCCTCGGTGACCACGACGGGTGCCGCGCCGAGTCGTGTGATCTCGGCGCTGACCAGTGCCTCTCATGTCGACTCTACGGCAACCCTGAAGGAAGGGGTCGATTCCACCCTCACTTGGGGGGTTGCGCCCGACGACAGTTCCGTCGTCGCCGCGGGGGACTACTTCATCTATGCTGTCATCACCGATGGAACGACCCTGTCGCTGACGCGAAGCGATACGACGTACCGGGTGCGACATTCACCCCTATTGGTGTTCGACGTGCGCCTGGACACGGTGATCGCCACAGGCGGAGCCATGCCGGCGAGGTTTCACACGATTACGTGGAATCAGGACGCTGGTCTCGACGGGGACTTCGATCGCGACGACACGGCGCTGATCGACCTGTACTACTCCGCCGATTCCACATTCGCCATTCCCAACGGGGTCAGTGCCATTGAGTCGGCGGCGGCGAATTCAGCACTCGATACGCACGAGATCGTCGATTCGCTCAGCGCCACGGATGGGGTTCAGGCAGACAACCAGTACGCCTGGGATCTGTGGGCCTATACAAACCCGGATGATGGGGGAGTTCCCCTGGAGAACACGCCCTACTACCTGTACGGCGTCATCACCGGCGGGGGGACAGAGAGACTCGTCCGCTGGGAAGACGGCACGGGGACCCTGCGAACCCTGTCCTTCGAACACGAACCTCATCTGACGATTCTTGCACCGATGGCACCGGTTGCCGTCGACGGCCGACGCAGCTTCGAAGTGTCCTGGGAAGCCAGGGACGTCGATGACGACGCCTTGATCTGGGTGGTGATGATCCCCGCCCTCACGGCCCAGGCCACCGCATACGAACTGAGCTGGAGTCAACTGCAGGCTGCCGCGGGTGACAGTCTCTGGGTCCTGACCTCCACCGACGGGTCGTTGGCCTCGGGAGCACCTGTCAGCGAGAACACGACCGTGCGGTTCGACGCTCGACCCTCACGGATGATCCAGACCTTCGACGGCCAGGCGATTCCTCTGAGCGACGGCGAGTATCACGCCTACGTCGTGTTGGATCCTGGCGCTGGCACCGATGAACCCGGCCCATCCAGTCTCGTGCAGCGCGTTCCGGGCAGACTGACGGTGGACGGACTGCCCACGGGCGCCGTGGGGCTGGTGCGCTCAGCGATCGAAATCCTGCCAGCTCGACGGACGATGGAGGCCTGGCGTGACACGACTACCTTTGCCATCCATCCTCATACCGATGGGGAAACCGTCGACGTCGTGTCGGTGTTCATCAGCGTGGATACGCTGGTGACGACGGTGGTGGATCAGGATGCGACGACGGCGGGGGTACAGCCCTTCGCCGTGTCCTCTGCCCTTGCGGGTCAGACCCTCTACGACTCGGTGAAGGTCGCTAGCGATTCATCGCTGGCGGGTCGGTGGGTGATGGACCTGGTGTATTTCGAACAGAGCGGGCGCACCTTTGACGGAACCGAGCCTCTGGCAACGATCACATTGGCTTCGCGCAATGTGGAAGGGACTGCGCAAGTTCGCGTTGACAATATTGAGCAGCGTCGTTCGGCGTTCTATCGCAATGGAATCGAAATGGGGTCTCTGGCCCCCGAGACCGGTGCGGTTGTCGACTTCCTGCCGCGCGGAACCCTCGCCGGACTGGTGCAACTTCAGGGTAGGACCAATCACGCGGAAGAAGTGACCCTCATGCTGCGCGAAAATAATGGGTTCACCACCGTCTCTGATTCACTGTTTGAAGCCGTCAACGACGTGAATAGCACTAAGGCCGGAATACAGGACTCCGTCGATGCTCAGGGCACCTTCACACTCACTAGCGTGCCCACGGGGAACTACCACCTTGCAGTCCGCGTTGACCGGTACCTCGACGGCCACGTGCCGTCGGTGCAGGTAAACCCAGGTGATCAGATCACCGGTCTGCAACCCACGGTGCTCAGAGATGGGGTCTCACAGGCACAGTATCTACTCGGTGGCGATGTCACCGGTTGGGTAGATACGTCCAATACCTCGAGTCCTGACAATGAGATCGACCAGCTCGATGTCGATTTCGTGATCACGTACTTCGGCGTGACCACAAGTCCCGCACACGCTGGGGCTCTGGCCGATGTAGACGGCGACAGCCTCGTGTGGGTTGAAGATCTGAACATGGTGGCCGCCAATTTCGGTATCCGAGGTGTCGAGCCCTCCTACCGTCCGATCAATGATGTGCCTCCCGCAATCGACGTGCAGCGTCATGTGCAACCGAACGGCAATTTGCTGGTTCGCATAGGTGGTGAAGGCCTCGCCGATACCAGGGCCTACGGACTGCGACTGGCATTCGACCCTTCTCAATGGCGACTTCGCGGCCATGTGCCCGGCGAATGGGTGTCTCCTCTGGAGGCGATCCATGCCTTCCGTGAAGGGGAGGGTCTTGTCGATCTGGGCGCCGCTCACCGAGGCGATGCGGGACCGGTCAGTGATACGGGCGGTCTGGCCGAGTTGCTCTTCGAACCGATGGCCCCGTCGGCGGAGGCGCAGAGCGTGAGGCTCCTGCGGGCTGATCTGGTCGACCGCTCGCATCAAGGGCAGGCCGGCACGTGGGGTGTGCTGGCGACGCCTGAGCGATTCGCTCTTGGACAAAATTATCCCAATCCGTTCAACCCGCGGACGGCACTGCGACTCGAACTGCGCGCCCCCGATTCCATTCGCCTCACCGTCTACGATGCCACGGGGCAAGCGATCCGGACCCTGTTGCGTTCGAGTATGCCCGCCGGAATCCACACCGTCTACTGGGACGGGAGAGACGCCGCCGGCCGTCAGGTCGCTTCGGGAACCTACTTCGCGCGTCTCACGGGTCGTGGCTGGCAGGCTGAGCGCAAGATGCTCCTGCTCCGCTGACCAGAGTTCTGACCCGAGACCTGGGCCGATCTATCATGCACGGCCACCAAAATCCTCTCCTGACCAAGGTCACCCTTGCCCTGTTGCTGATGGTCTCGGCAACCTCGGGTCAGCACCTCTGGATCGAGTCCGCCTCAACAGATGCCCCTGCCCTTGGGGACACGGTCGATGTGACGATTCACGTCGATACCCAGGATCGACTGCTGACCTCGATTGGTCTGGCCCTCTTCTATGACCCGCGACGGCTGCGGGCATTGGATGGCGACGCAGACGAAGGAACTGAACCCTTCGCAATCGACCTGGCATTGTCGGTAGGGACCTACACGAACGATGTGGTGCAAGCATCGATATCCGATGCCCGCGCCAGGCTCGTGGTGGTTACGGCGCAGCAGTCGGGAAACCGTGACGTGATCGCTGGTCAGCACCTGCTGGCCCGCGCACGCTGGCAGGTGATCGGCGCCGCCAGTACCACTGGAATCAGTCTGGTGCCGGCTGGCCCGGATGGTCCGGTGTTCACCGAACAAGGGCACCCAGGCCGTCAGAATCGCTTTGCTCTCACCGGACAGCCCGTATCCCTGCACGTGTCGGCAGAGGGATATGTGCCGCTCGCTGATCTGCATCTGAATAGCCAGCAGAGGTGGACGTGGGCCCTCGATCGTATTCACCCCTCTCAGGCACTCACTTGGCGACTCGACCACCAGGCAGATCATCTCGCACAGCTCGAGATCGTCGACGGCCACCTTCAGATTCGGGCTCGGCCTCGGACGGCCGGCTCCGCGCCTGTGGCTTATGTAGCAACCGATGAACACGGTGAGATCGTGCGAGGTGTGTTCAACCTGACAGTGGCGCCCGCCGAACCTTCTCTGGCGCTGAAACCCGTGGTCATGAGTGAAGATGTTGCGGTGAACCTGCCCAATCCCGTTCTACCCCATGTTTCCGCCGACACCTATCTGCTGGTGCAGGCCGGCACCGGTCTTCTCGTAAGCCGAGAGGGAGCGGACTGGCATCTGTCTTCTGAGCCTGACTGGGCCGGCGTCAGCAGTCTCACCCTGCGTCTGTTCGACGAGCACTCGGTTCTGGTTGATTCGCTCCTGGTGCCCGTAGCGGTACAGGCGATCGATGACGCCCCCCAGCTGCAGACGGACGTCGTCGAGGTGTTGGTGGCGATGGAGGGCGTAGACAGTTGGGGTCCCGAGTTGTCGGACTTGCTGCGGGACGTGGATGATGCGGTCACGAGCTTTCATGTCACGGTGGAGGGAGACTCGCTCGTTGCAGTTGAGATCGTGAACTCGAGACTCCGATTTCACGGTCTGGCTTCAGGTCTCGGTGCTGTGCGACTCCAGGCCATCGACGCACGGGGCGTGTCCTGGCAGTGGACTTTGCCGGTGCAGGTGACGGGGCAGAGCCAGGGCCCGCAGTTCCAGCCGTGGAAAACGCCGGTCTTGCATGTGGGCACGCCGACGTTCTGGTCCTGGGGCCAACTGTTGACGGATGACGGGGTTGTGGAAGGGCTCCAGATGGCGGTTCAGTCTTCGGCCAACGTCCAGGTGCAGGTGGAGGCGGATGGGCTACGGGTAGAGGCGACACAGGAGGGTGAGGGTTGGATCCGACTGCTTGCCACCGATGAGCAAGGCAATTCATCGTCGACGGTACTCTCGGTTCAGGTTGACGTGCCTGGTGCCGATGACCCTGGCGCTGGTGATCCTGCGGTTGAGGGTCCAGATGTTGAGGATCCAGCCAGCGCACCGATGGACGATCTCGTCGACGAGGCCGTGATCGAGGTCGGCCAGACACCTCAAGGCGAGCAGGATCCCATAGATGATCTTCTGAGTGATGTTCCAGGTGATGAGTCAGATGATCAGACGGGGGATGGTGGAACCCAGACCGTTGGCCCCGGTGAGAATCCAACGAATTCGCAGATCGACCTGTCGAGTATCGAAATCACCTTGCCGGAGCGGTTAGGCCTCATGGCCGGGAGTGCTCTCGAACTGCGTCTCGACGACTATCTGTCTGGTGTGCAGATGGGAGATGTCCTCTGGGTGGCCGACGATGGACTCCTGGTGAAGACCCGGGTGGAGGATGGACGCCTTTTCCTGGAAGCGCCCATTCAATCGGCCGGCACAGACCAGATTTCAGTCCACCTCTACGTCGAGCAGCGACGTATGACCATCACCATCGATGTCGAACTCGAAGCACCCGTCGCCCAACTGCACATCCGCGATATACCCCCTGTGCGTTTGACGCAGGGAGGTTCGATCAAGGTCGATCTGTCGGGTTTTGCAGTCGATGCAGTCGGGCCGGTGCAATGGCAAATCGGGGCAGCCTCGCTGGTGACGGCGCGCATCGAGGGTGATGTCCTGCAGATCGAAGCCGGACAAGGACGGGTCGGTGAGGAAGCCCTGCGTTTGACGGTCATCGATGATTCCGGCGACGCTGAACGCCTGCTGCGTGTGATTGTCGAAACAGATGCGTCGATGCCCCTCCAGGTTGAGGTGCCCGATGAGATCACCATGGGATCGGGTGAATTTGCCGAGTTCGATCTTGCCTCTTGGGTCCTGGCAGGTGATGTGTCCCTGTGGCGCGTCCTGGCGCTGCCCAATGGGGTCACGGCGGTTCTGGACGATGGTTTCATCCACCTGACGGTGGCCGCAAGTGTGCCGGCCGGGGTGTTCGATGTGCAGTTGGAAGCGGTTACTCAGACGCAGACGATTGGCCTTGCCGTCCAGATTCATGTCGTGGAACCACCCACATTGGTGTTGGCGACACCCTCGGCGCAGCATGTGCACGCAGGGCGTCAGCAGGCCCTGCTCGACCTGGGAACTCTTGTTCTTCAGGCGGATGGTCCGGTCCGTTGGGAACTCGTCGATGCGGGGCACCTGGGGGCCTCCCTGGAACAGCAGATACTCATCGTCGACGCGAGAGCGTCCCTACCGGGTCGCCAGGTTGTGCGACTTCGTGCGATCACGGCAGCTCGGGTCCAGGATGTTGATCTCATCGTTCGTATCGACCCGCCATCCATCCAGGTGACTGCCTGGCAGGTCGAACTCGCCGCCGGGATCGCTGCACGCCTGTCTCTCGACGAACTGACATCCCAAGATCCGTCTGCCGAAGATTCGGAGATCACGTGGTTTGTCGCTGCTGCCGATACGGGGATCCACGCCGTGTGGGACGGTCTCGATCAGCGACTGACCGTGGTGGCAGACCTGCCGGGAGAACTGCTGCTGGAGGCGCGCCTCGCCAGCGGCCTTCAAGTTGCCTCCAGCCGCCTTGGCATCGCGTTGCTTGGGATCACATCGAACGATGTGCCCGATCCCCTCGAACACGCCTCTGCTGATCCACTCCCATCTGACGGTGTTATCTGGGGGCTGACGGTGCCTTCTGTCGATTCTCACTGGTCAGGTCAGACCATGACACTGTCTCTGTTCGACCTCGTCCATTTCACCGGCGGGGCTGAAGGATTGGACACCACCTGGGTTCAGTCGATGGCGTGGGAGGCCCGACTTCTGGGCGGCGGCGAGGCCGATGTATGGATCGAGGCAGGCGAGGTCCAGATTCAGCCGCTGACCACATCGACCCTTTGGATTCGAGCGACCGACCCAGATGGACAGGCGCAGAGCATCGTGATCCCACTGGCGATTCGCCCGATCCCCGATCCCACAATCCACGTGGAGGTGAGCGACAGTGGCCTCGATCTGTTCGTAGAGGCTGCCGATCCGGCTCGTGTCTCGGTGACGGTCGATGCTCTGCCCGTGGTACTGATAGACGGGCACGTCCAATTGCGACTCGAACAGGGAATCCACCACAGCCTTGTGGCGGTCTCCGTGTCCATTGAAGATGTGCAAAAGGTTGTGCAGCAATCGATTGTGTCCCTTATCGGAGGTTCAGATGGAGGTCGATTCGACCTCCCAGATGCAGGGGCGAGGGTCGAGATTCCGGTGGGTTCCGGTGGCGGCCTCCTGATGCAGCGGGTAGAGGAGGGGGTGGAGTTGCTCCTGTCGCCACGACTTGCCGCCGACGGGGTCGGCCTTTTCCTGACCCACACGGCTGAGGGATCGAATCGGATCGCCGCATGCCGGACAGGGCGGTCTGAAGTCGTGCCTGGTGCACGCTCATCTGGCGTCTCCGGCCTGGAGTGGTTGAGCCCTGATGGTTGGGTGACGGTGCCGTCGTGGCAGGTGTCGAATCCGCCGGGTGTCTACGGCACGGTGTTCGACAGCGGCGTCTACAGACTTGCCGAGACCCAGGGCGAGGCCAGCGCACTCACACCGGTGCACGCCTTTCCGAATCCCTTCAACGCCCAGGTGACCCTGCAGTTTGCGCCTACCTTGCCGGGCCTGGTCGAGCTGATCGTCTATGATCCCCTCGGCCAACCCGTCCGGCAGTGGAGGTTCGATCACCGTGGAGGCGTGGGATCGTTGATCTGGGATGGGTCGGATAGAGGGGGCCGACCGGTGGCAAGCGGCATGTATCTGCTGCAGGTAAAGACCCCCGGCGGAACTCACATGCACAAGCTGCTGCTGCTTCGATAGGGAGGTGGCCCGGGGTTTGCTCAAATGGAAGTTGATCAGAGTGACCACAGGTGCCGGCTCCGCTGGTACCCGTCGGCGTACCGGAAGAGGAATGCCTCTGGGGTCGTCCACTTGTGACGACCTGAATGGCGCGTTCTGAAGGCGCGGAAATGCTGCGTACTCTGGGAAGAGCCTGAGCGGTCGGAAGAAAAATGTTTCCACCCGTCCTGACACAGACCATTGGCCGCCTTGTCGGCAAGGCTAGTCCAGCAAGACGGGTGTTCGCCGCCTTGACCGTTTTGTTCCTTGTCGCCATCGACGCAGGGGCACAGTCTGCTGCGCTCGAGCCGTCTGCTCTGTCTCGAGTGCCGCTGGCGGACGCGGGGGATGGTCTGTACTGGCAGCAGTTGCGCATTACTCTCGGGCAGGCCGACGAGGCCTCGTCGGAAGCCATTCGCATCGATCTGCCCGCTTTGCTTGAACTCCACGATGGCGATGGGGATGGGGCCCTGTTCGATGAGGTGCGGATTGTCTACCGAGCCGTCGATGCCGAACTGCCCCGCTTCGAGACCTCTACAAAGACCACTGCTAAGACCATCGTGCTGTCATCTCGTGCGAGGGCCGCCGCGGGTGGACAGGTGTATGTCCAGTTCCCTTCCCGTTCGGCAGCGTCATCCTCGCTCTCGGCCACATCTACCGTCTATCAGGCCATCGAGTTTGCCGATCCGCTTGAGACGGATCTGACCGAACAACTGCCTAACATCAACTTCGTCGGTGCCACGGAACTTGCGGCATCCGGCTCGATGGGAATCATCGATCTGGCCGCCCCTCTCGCCGGCGACACCGACACCCTGACCTCGGCCCGTGGCACGGTCTTTCCCGAACTGGCCACGATCCTGGTTCTGGATGTGCCCGATCTGGTTTTTGATGGAGGAGAGGCTGATCGAAACGACCGGACAGGGCTGGGTGATGGAAACGATGCCAACGACACACCCTATCGGTTCTACTTCGCTACCGAACCAGACCTGACTCAGATCGGCCCCGATGTGGCCACGCCCGTCCTGTTGTCCGGAGACGAGATGGCCTATGAGCAGACCGAAGGCGTCGGCAACTCTGTCCAGCTTCTGGTGAGAGACCTGCCCGCCGATACGTACTGGTTGTACGTGGTTTCCGACGTCACTGGACGAACACCTCTGGGTCGCAGTCGAGCCATTCAGGTTCGCCATCAGCCCGTCGTGGAACAACTCGGCCCGTTGGTAGGTGGAACGACGGCTGAAGATGCCATCGTATTTGATTCTGGCGGTCTGCTGGATCTGTCCGGCGTCGCCAATGGGGAGGGACCTCGGCGCCTCGTCATCGATCTAAACGTGGTCGATCACGACGACAGCGCCAGGGCTCATCTGTTCTACAGCGCCGATCCAAACCTTGGGCCCTCCGATGTGTCTCTCGAAGGCGAGTTGGCACAACTGGCCGGCGCCACGGCGATCACGCCGACGGCGGGACTCCCTGAACTGACGCAGCGCTACGATTGGGGAACGATCTCACCCCTGGTCCCGGAAGGCGACTACTACATCTACCTCGTGGCCACGGGCGGATCACAGGCGAATATCGATCGCTCGGCCCATCCGGTCCTCGTCCGACACTCGCCGTTTCTGCGTCTGGATGATCTCGATGACGTGCTTGCAGGTGAACCCATCGTGACCGGTGCGTGGCGCCCACAGCGTTTTCTGACCCTGGGCTGGGGACAAAGCGGCATCGGTGGGGATCTCGACGCTGACGACGAGGCGACCATCTCACTGTATCTGAGTGCCGATCCTGACGTTGAAACGCCCGGCGGGGCAGGCGCGATCGCTCTGAGTGCCCATCTGATCGCCGCCGATCTGCAGGAAGAATCCGACGATCGACAGTCGAATCAGTTCGTCTGGGATCTGTGGGGGCTCGAGTCCGGCACGTTCGTCCCTGCCGCCGACCAGGACTACTACGTCTATGGCGTGATCGCGGATGGCAATCTCCAGCGCCTGACTCGGATGGGGGATTCGACGACGCCCACGGCGATTCGATTCGAACATCCCCCCGCAGTGCGTCCGTTGCAGCCCTCTACGGCGATCACAGTGGGGGCCGGCGAGAGCGCCCGGGTCAGCTGGCAGGACATGGATCTCGACGATGATGCCCGGCTCCGTATTATCCTCAGCGCCGTCGATCACGGCGACACGGCGAACTACACCACCGTTGTGTCGGGTCGGGCATACGTCATCAATTCGACGGACGGGTTTGCACTGGCCAGAGTCGACGAAAACGCGGATCTGAGTGAAAACGACGATGCCGACGCCTTCGATCTGACCACCGGCCACCTGCAACGAGGCCCGAATACACCTGGAGCACCACAGCAGGGTACCTACCACGTCTATCTGGCGATCACCGACAGCGATTCCTTCGGCGCCGACACACGTGCATGGCGTGCACCCGGAACGTTGACTCTTGGTGCGCCGGCGACGATTCCCCAGCGCCGGGTGTTCAATCTCCTTCCCGAGAACTTCACCATTGGCACCGAAGGCAGCGTTCAGAAAGTCGACATCGTCGTCGACGCCCTGGAAGAGACTGCCGATCTGGTCCTGATCACCCTGCGTCTGGATGCGAACATTTTCGATGTCGTCGATCAAGATCTGGATCAAGAGGGAGTTCAGCCCTTCCTGATCCAGCCTGGTTTTGAGGCATCGAAGCTGGTGACCAATCGAGCCACCGAAACCGAGGGCAGCCTGCTTATGACGTGCGAGTACTTCGATCCGGCACCCGGTGGGATTCCCACACTGAGTGGAGATCGGGCACTCGTGGCGATGGAGGTGTTGGCCGCCCCTGGGGATGCCATTCACGACGATGGCGTCTCCGGCAGCAGTGACCTGCAAATCCTGAGCGATGCCGAAAACGATCAGCCATCGCAGTTGGAGCGTGACGGCCAGGTGGTCGTATTGGCCACGGCCGAGCCGCTGGCCACTGCCCGTTTGTTGCCCGGCCGTGCCACTGTGAATGGGATCATCGCCCTGGAAGGGCGTGTGGACCGCACGGCGAACGTCGATATCGCGTGGCGGCATTGGGGGGCATTCATCGACATCGAGGACAGTCTCTTCGCTGTCAGCAACGATGTGGATGAGGATCGTCCTGGCGTGCAGGTCAGCCTGCAGCCCGATGGCTCTTTCCTGCTGACTCAGACACCGGAAGGTCGTCTTGATCTGCACGTTCGTATTGACGGGTATCTCGAGGGTCACGTGCCCGGGCTGGAACTGCATCCTGGGGCTGCTCTCACAGACATCCGACCCACCACGACCGAGGGTGACACGCTCCTGCTCGGTGGCGATGTGGCCGGATACCTCGATGTCGACGGCGTGTCGCAGCCGGACAACGAAGTGACCCTCGCGGACTGGGATTTCCTCGCTTCCCTGTTTGGTCGCCAACTGGAGCCGGATGACGACAGCGTTCGGGCAGATATCACCGGTGACGGTCAGGTAGACATCCGGGATCTGATCCTCGTAGGTAACAATTTCCGCGTAAAAGGCCCTGTTCCCGTGTTTCGGACCGCTTCGGTGGCCAGGTCTCCCAGGATCACCCGATTCTCCTTCGACGAAAGATCGTATGCGGAGGGGGACACACTCGTCGCCTCACTGCAAGCCACCTCGTGGAGCGGAATTCGCGCTGTCGAGGCGGTTGTCGATTTCGACGAGAAGGACTGGCGGCTGATGGCCGTAGAAGGCAACGAATCCACGCTGCTCGCACAGCGGCTTGAGACGGATCACGGGCGCTGGGGACTGACTCGTATCGGCGCAGGAGATGTCGGCATCGACCCTCTGCGCTGGCGGCTGGTGGCGCGACATTCTGCCGCGATCGCACCGAGACTGACACAACTGCTGTTGTTGGATGCCGCCTATCGCGATGTCGACTTCCAGGCCGGTCCGCGCACCGGCATCGAGGACATTGCTGTGGCGCCGGCCCGATTCGGACTGCGTCCCAACTATCCCAACCCCTTCAATCCGGCCACGACCATCGAGTTTGATATCGATGCGGAAGTGGGTGAGTTCGTGCAGGTGGAGCTCGGGATCTACGATGTCCTCGGCCAGCGGCTGACGCAACTCGTGAGTCGTCCCCTTCACGCGGGACACCATCGGGTCAGCTGGAATGGGCGGGACAGCAAGGGTGAGCGAGTATCGAGTGGTGTCTACTTCGCACAATTGCGGGCGGGGTCGAATGTACAGACCCGGCCGATGCTGTTACTGAAATGATGACTCTTCGCGACAATTCACTCGCCCGTTTCCGGCTGCTTCTGGCAAGCCTGGTGCTTGCACTGCTTGTCGTTCAGGGGGCACAGGGCCAGACACAGGGAACCATCGATGGCCCTGCCGAAATCAGCCTGCGTCGTGCAGATCGTGAGCTGTCGGGCACCGTCGAAGTGGGCGAGAAACTGCAGGTGGAGGTCGTGATCACGCCTGGAACCGATCCGGTGACAGGATACGCCTTCTATCTCGCCTATGACGCGAATGTGTTTTCTCTCGATCCAGCAGCAGGAGAAGGCCTCGAAGCCAAACCCTTCCTCGATGGGGACCTGCTCGATATGGAACTGCTAAATCGCTTCGATCTCGATGAAGACCAGGTCGTACTGAGCTTCGCTGAAGCGTCTGGGACGCAGCGACAGGTCGTCACCCAGGAAGGTGTGGCGGCGACGGTCGTGTTGGATGTGAACCACAGGCCTCTCGGGGACGAGACCGCCCTCGAACTGCTGGCCGTCGGCCGAGATCGAAAGTCCCACTACACATCATCGGTGGCTGCCGGCGTCGAACAGGACTTCGGGGCACCTCTTGGCTCGATGACGTTGCGCGTGACAGGATTTCAGATCCAACCCCTGCCCGATATGACGGTCGTGGAGGGCGCCGGGGATCAGACCATCTTCGAAGACATAGACCTGTTTCTCGACCAGATTGGAGCTCAGGTGATCTGGTCAGCGTCCTTCATCGATGGACTCAACACAACCATCGACGCGAATGGGCACGTCACCATGCGTCCGGAAGGCATTGTCGGCGAACGTCAGGTCGTGTTTACGGTCTTTGATGTTGCCGAGGGCAATGAGGATCTGGACACCGTATCGATCCGGGTCCTGTCGCCGCCGCGTATCGCCGGATTTCCTCCGACGATTACGTTCGCCGAAGACTCTTTCAGTGGTTTCGTCCCACTCGACGACGTGGTGACCGATCTTGACCATCTGGACGGGGAACTGACCTGGCGAGCGACGAATGGCACCTTTGCCAAGGTCTCCATCGACGATGAGCGACGTGCTCTGTTCTCGGCCGAACCGGACAGCTTCGGTACCGCGCAGATTCAGCTGGTCGTGGCTGATGAAACCGGTCTGAGTGACACGGTGACGACGCAGATCATCGTCACGCCCGTAAACGATCCACCCATGGTCTTGAGAAGGGACCCCGTCTACCCACGTCTGGGTGCGGGTGGCGAGGCACGGATTCCGCTCGACGAACTCATCGTCGATGCCGATGACTCGGTGGCGGATCTCAACATCGAACTCTTCGGAGAGGGAGGATTGACCGCCACCCTCAGCGAGGACGAGACCGAACTTGTCATTACGGGCAGTGTCTCTGGCCGAGGCGTCGTATCCATCGGTGTACGCGATGCCGAACACGAAGCCGCTGGGCGCCTTGTGGCGATCGTGTTGGAAGACGATCAGAATGTGGGACCGCAGATCGTCCCATTGAACCCCTTGCGTTTCCTGCAGGGTACCACAGGCACCCTCGACCTGACCAACAAGGCCACCGACGATTCTCCCGCCAGCTCGTTGAGTTGGACCGGCGTGGGGCCCCAGGAACTGCGTGGATCGGTGACCGGCAAGACCTTGTTGGTGCCCTCAGAACCCGACTTCGCCGGTCCCTCGGCCATCGTGCTGACCGTCACTGACCCTGACCTGCATCAGGACACTGCGTCGCTGCCTGTCATTGTTCTGCCCAACGACGAACCGGCAGCACCTTTTGTCCACGACATCCCCAAGGTCGGTCTGGTAAGTGGGGACGCGGGTGGAGGAGAGGTGGATTCGGTTATGATCTCTCTGGATTCGGTCGTCGACGATCCCGATACGCCGGTCTCTCAACTGCAGTGGATGGTCACGGCCTCATCGGGACTGGAAGCACGACTGGATTCGACGAATCGGCAGGTTGTCCTCAAGGCGCAGACCGGTCTGGTCACGATAGGATCTCTGACGCTGACCGCCTCCGATCCGCAAGACTTGCAGCACACACGATCGATTCCCGTTCTCGTGAGTGAGCCAGGTGGGAAGCCAATCCTGAATACACCCAGCTCGGTGGTTCTTGAGGATACGGGAGACATGGGACGGATCGACCTCGATGATCTGGTGTTTGATGACGAAGATTTCGACAGCGAGTTGCTCTGGTCCGTAGAGCCGGCCGAAGGCGTCGAGGCTGTTCTCGACCCGGTCAATCACGTATTGCGATTGCAACGCAGTGATGATTCGAACCTCGATCCACCCCCGAGCGAGGCGTTGCTTCTGTTGACGGTGGAGGATACGCGGGGACAACGGGAGAGCAAGATTCTCAATGTCATGCTTCCTCCCGTCTTCGACATTACCGCGCTCCCAGAACTCACCATCTTTCCGGGGGGCACTGATTCGACGCTCGTTCTCAACGATTTCATTGAGTTCGAGGCCGATACTGTCGGTCTCGACTGGAAGGTTGAGGCGCCCGTAAAAGTGACGGCCCTCATCGATTCAGCAACGTCCCGTGTCTATCTGACCTCACTCGGTCCTGGCTTCATCGGTTCGGAGTTGCTGCGTTTCACCGCTTCGGATCCATCGGGTCGTACGCGATCGGCGTCGGCCCGTGTCAGCGTTCGCGGACGTGGCCTGGCACCGCAAATCCGTGCACTACCGAGCGTGTTGGTGCGTGCGGGAGAAGAGAATACGGATGTCGATCTGGACGACTTCGTAGTCGATGACGACGCAGACTCCAATCTGTCCTGGTCGGTCAGTCGGCCTGCTGACGTACTCGTCGAGGTCGATTCGCTGACACACATCGTCACCGTAACCCCTCTGGAGACCGCCAGTGGGCCCCGCACGGCGCAACTGTTGGTTCGAGACCCGGCTGGCAACGCCGATCTGGCACTGCTGGAGATCACCGTGCTGCGAGGAGGTGAGCCACCGATCATCGCCGAGTTGCCACAGTTGCTGCTGATCGCAGGTACTCCTGAGCAGTCTCTGAGTCTCGATCTGTTCGTCAGTGACGCGGATACACCCATCGAAGACCTGACCTGGCTCGCAAGTGCCGAACCCGGCATCGGGGCGCGCATCAATGGGCGTCGACTCCTGGTTTCAGTTCCAGCTGACCAGCAGGGCGTTCGCCGGGTTCTTCTCGCTTCCATCGATCCGCAGGGGAATCGCGATGAGGCTCCTCTGACGGTGCTGATTCAGCAGGATGACGAGGCACCGACTGTGTCGGTTCAGGCACGACGCAATCCCCTGACACCCGATGCCCTCGACATCGACTTTTCAACGGACGAAGAGCTCCGTGCGCCACCGGAAGTCCAGCTAAATGGCATCTCGGCAACGCCCCAACCCATAGGTCCCGGACGTTGGGTCGTGTCCTATCCGATCCCTGTCAGCGAAGATGATCAGCGTCTGACTGTCGGGGTCCGTGCAGCCGATGCTGCCGGCAACGAAGCGACCCGGGAAGTGGAGATCACCCTGCGTCGCGTCGGCAATGACGGCGGCAGCGCCTTGAGTGCTGACAATGCCGCCAACGTCAACGTGCCAGATGCTGCCGCACAGCCAGGTCGGATCGTCGTCCTGCGCCAGATGGCACCCGCCGATCTTCCCTCCGGTGCCGATGGCGGTGGCCCAGTCTACGAACTGGATATCGCTGCTGGCGATGAGATCAGCGAACCGGTCGTTCTCAGTCTGTATGCGGGAAGTTCCATTCTGGACCCGATGCAGGGGATGCAGCGATGGAATCCGATGAACGTCGATTGGGAAGACGTGCCGGCCGCAGTGGATACGGCCTCTGCCTGGATCTCGGCAGCTCTTCGTGAACCGGGGCTGTATCGTCGTGGAGAGGTGGATCCAGAGAACCGTCGACCTGCCAAACGACTCTCGAACCATCCGAACCCCTTTAACTCGATGACCCAGATCGAATACGAGGTCACTCGCGACGGCGCAGTGCGCGTAGAGATTTTCAACATTCTTGGCCAGCACGTGCGCCTCCTCGTCGACGAATCACAGCAGCAGGATGGTCTGTGGGCCATCCAGTGGGATGGTCGCGACGATGACGGTCTGCGACTGGGATCCGGCGTCTACTACTACCAGGTGCAGGAACCGGGCGGTGCCCGCCTGCGCCCGATGCTACTGCTGCGTTAGAGTGTCTGCCATGTCACGAATCGAATCACGGATTGCCATGTCCCTCGACAAGACCAAAACCCTTGGCCGGCAACTGATCTGCCTGGCTCTGCTCGGCCTCAGTGTGACGGCTCAGGCGGGGGAGAATGGCTGGACCTCGACCGGTCCCGATGCCGTCGTCAATCTCGTCGTGCCAGATGAGTCTCAACAGCGGCTGTATGCCGGCAGCGACCGGGGGATCTTCACACGTGACATGAACGACTCGGTGTGGACGGTGCTTGCAGGCGGGGCATTGGCCGAGCACAACGTGCTGAGTTTTGCGGTCGATACAACCGACGCGCGCCTGTACGCCGGCACCGATCAGGGGCTGTTCGTGAGTGCCAATGCAGGAACGCTCTGGACACAAGCCACCGAACCTGGCTCGGGCATCATGAGTCTGGCTACCGGGTTGTCAGCGGGGCGGGTGTACGCCGGGACCTTCGGTCGTGGCGTCTATACCAGTGTCGATGGTGGCATTCAGTGGACGCAGGGGGATGCGGTGGATGCCATTGTCTATGACATCGCACCCGCCTTCGATGACCAGACCGTGTATGCGGCCACAGCCAGAGGCCTTCTGGTGAGTCGAGACGCAGGCACGACCTGGTCGACTCCCGGGGATCAGCTGAACACCACGAGTGTACGCGCCATCCACCTGCCCCCGGCCGTCGACGCTGGTGCCATGACGATTGCCACCTATGGGCGTGGTGTGCTGCAATCTCCTGATGGCGGTGTGACCTGGACCGAGCTCAATGGGAGTACGGACAGGCCATTGACACCATTGCAGGTGCGGGCACTGGCCATCGATGAAACGAACCCCAAAGTCATGTATGTGGCGACCTCCACAGGCGGGTTTCTGCGAACCCTCGACGGAGGTGAGACCTGGTTGTCTGTCAATGTGGGGCTGACTCAACTGACGGGGCGGGATGTGGGATTGCCCTTCGCCGATCGCAATCGAGTCATCGGCTCGGGCACCGGACCCGGAGTCTGGGAAATCCGTTTCGCCGATACACCGCAGATCGATCTGACACCTGTCAGTATCGATTTTGGCCCGGTTCCGATCGGCAGCCGTCAGATGCAGACCATCGAAATCAAGAACAGCGGCACCGCAGATCTGGTCGTGACGCGTGTGCGTATGGGGGGAGCCTCGGGATTCACCGTTGGACTTCCTGGTGCAGATCCGGCGCTGCCAGACTCCTTCGTTATCGCAAAGGGGGGCAGCAGCTTCATTGAAGTTGTCTTCTCGCCCACGGTACGCGACATGTTTCTGCGGGATGAAGTACGGATCACGAGCAACGATCCCGACGAGCCAGAACGAACCATCTCGGTGGAAGGCCGTGGAACACAGGCCGTGCTCTCTGCCTATCCGAATCAGATCGATTTTGGCGCTGTGCGTACGCCATCGGCACAGGTGGCCGACACTATTCTGACGCTGACGAATACGGGATCGGCAGGCCTGAGGCTGTTGGGTGCCAGTTTCACCAACAGCCGTTTTCGGGCGCTCGATTTTGCACCACAAACCTTGCTGCCTGGTCAGGGTACGACTGTGCGGGTCTCCTTTGATCCACTGGTGCCGCGATCCGAGGCAGGGACGCTGCTGCTGATCAGCGAATCGCTGGAATCAACCGACGCCGGTACGGACACGCTGCGCCTGTCGGCTACGGGGACGGGCACGGCCCCCGATATCGATGTGTCCACCGCCATTCTGGATTTCGGTCGGGTGGATGTTGGCCAGGAAGTGACGCGACCTCTTCAGGTGACCAACACAGGCACGGCGCCGCTGACCATCACTCGGCTCAACGCCCGGTCTGATCAGTTCCAAATCGATCGGACCCTTGGCGTGGCCCGGGATACGGTGTTCACCGTTCCGGCGCAGGATACGATCCTGGTCGTGGCCGGTGACGACACGACGATCGCCATCGACACGGGCGTGAGCACGATCGTCCAGGTGCATGGTGATACCACAAGTCTGGTCGCAGGTTCGGACACGACACGCATCGTCAGCGGAGCGGAGACAACCCTCATCGTCGTCGGGGGCACGCGTACCGTCATGGTCGCCGCCGAAGACAGTACGATTCTAGCGCCGAACAGCACCTTTGTCTTTCAGGTGACCTACAGACCGACTGTCTCCGGACTCCGTGTGGACACGCTCGATATCATGAGTGATGCCCCCTTGCGATTCGGGCAACTGAGCGTGCTGCTCAGAGGAGAGGGGAATGCTCTCTCCCTGGAACCATCGCCCACGATCCCGCTTGGCGTTCACCCCGTAGATCTCGTCGTGACCCAACTGGACGACGTAGACGGTGTTGACATTGCTGTCGTGGATAGTGCTACGGGACGACTTCATGTGTTGGCCAACGATGGGAGTGGAGAGTTCCCGGAGGTTGGTCGAACGATCCTACCTGACGATGGCGCTCCCTATCACGCCTGGTCGGAACCGGTCGCGATCGACGCAGGGCCGATTTTTAGTGCCACGGGCCCGGCAGATCTCGTGATTGGCGATCGCGTCGCTCGTTCACTGTCGGTGTTGGCCAACGACGGTCGGGGCGGGTTCAGTGGGCGCCGGCAGGACATCTTCATCGGTCACCACCTTGGGGATCTGGTCGTCGTCGATCTGGACGCCGATGCAGATCGAGACATTGTGGTCGCCAATGGACCGACGTCGGACTCCATCACCCTGCTGTTCAACGATGGCCAGGGAAACTTCAGCGCCAGAGCCGTTGTAGCGGCCCAGGCCGGTGCGGCCCAGGTCGCTGCGGGACATCTCGATGCCGATGGATATGTCGACCTGGTGGTCGCCAATCGGCTCGCCAACACGGTGAGTGTCTATCTGAACGACCGCAATGGCGGATTCTCAGCTGCTGTGCACTATCTGGTCGGGGTTGCCCCTGGAGAGATCTCGCTGGCCGATGTAGATGCCGATGGCCATGTGGACATTGCCGTGGCCACCAGCGGCTCACGCGCCGTCAGCATCCTGCACAACACCGGTACGGGTTCCTTCACCTCCCTCACAGCCCCTTCGACGAGTCTGCGGCCGTCAGCGCTTGCCGCTGCTGGACTCACGGCTGACATCTTCGACGATCTGGTGGCGGGTGGACATGGCGACTTTCTCGTGTTCCTCGAGAACGAGGACGGCCAGACCTACCAACGGCAAGACATTGAGATCGGTTTCCCGATTCGACAGGTGCGAGTTGCAGATATCGATGCCAATGGCGTCGGCGACATCATCGCCGTCAGCGCTGACAGTGGGCGACTCCAGTTGCTGCGCAATCGCCTCGTGGGACGGCAGGTTCCGCCAAGGGCACCGGTGGCCGTACAGGCCGAGGACGTAACTCGGGACCTTGGAGGGCGGATTCGTGTCGCCTGGCAGGATGGCGACTACGGACTGCAGCCCCCGTCGCAACAGATCATACCCACCACCGGCTACACCGTGTTGCGTTCGGCGAGTCTCGACTTTGCCGTTGCCGAGACCCTGGCTGTGATTCCGGGAGGGACCTTTTCCTATGAAGACCCGGATGCTACGCCCTATTCCACGTTTTACTATCAGGTCGTGGCCGAGCGCGCGGGGCTCCAATCGGCGCCGTCAGCGCCGGCCAGTGCCACCAGTCTTCCTGCGCCACTGATCGATGTGAAGCTGTCGAACGCACCGCGGGTCAGCCGGGGTGACACGCTCGTGGCGCAAGTCTATCTCACGCCTGCACAGCACGACATCGCCGGTGTGTCGGTCTTTATGACGTACGAACCGACGGCCATGACGTTGATCCCATCCCCTTCGGACACTTTGCGGCCATTTCGCGTGTCGACGGACCTGGCAGCGTCCTTTACGTCTGCCATCAACGGTTACCACAGTGGGTCCTTTGATTCCACAGGAAAAGTGGATCTGACGCTCATCTCCACCGTGCCGGGTGGGACCGCGTCCCTTACGGCATCTGTCGAACCCGTATTGCTGGCTGAACTGTGGTTCCTGGCCAGCAAGGAAGCATCCACCTTCCTGTCCATCGACGACGAGCCGACGACCAATCGCAGCAGTGCCGTCGTGGAAAAGGGCAGTGGTCTCTGGATCGAACCCGTACTGGGTGACACGACGAAGCTGTCCGTCCGTGACCTGTTCGTCAGTGGCCAGATTCAGGTACAGCAGCGGGGAACGACGGCCATCGATGGTGACCTTGCCACACTCCTGTTCGTCAGAACCACGAATGATACGCTGGTGTCAGCCATCAACGACGAAGATCGACTGAGGCCGGGGATCCAGGTGAGCCTCGACGATCAAGGTCGCTTCAACCTCGACAAGATCCCGGTTGGCACGTACCGCGTATTCGCCAAGGTCGCCACGCACCTACAGGGGATCGTCGTCGGTGATACGGTGTCCATCGACTCATCACGGAGACACCTCACCTTCCGATGGGTCGCGCCCGACTCGAGTGCCCTGTCTCTGTTGCCTGCAGGTGATGGAAACAACGACAACCACGTGAATCTCGCAGACTTTGGTGTGCTCGTTCGACACTATGGCTCGACCCCTTCCTCCAGCGAGTGGACGGTGGCTCGTCAGACCGACTACAACGGGGATGAGCGCGTCGACTTCGATGATTTCATGCTGTTGGCGGACAATTTTGGGCGCATCGGTATGCAGGTGACCACCCCCTCCGCCAGATCAGCATCCGAAAGAGGGCATGTCTGGATATCGGACATGGGGATCCTTCACGGAGAGGGGCTTGGTCCCATCACTGGGTTGAGCCTTGCCCTGCCTGCCCACAGCGAAGTCTCCTTGGAGCAGACTCCCTTCGCAGACATGAACACTTACATGCACAGTTGGCCCGAGCCAGCAGGGCAGCAGAGAGTCGCTCTCGTGCTTTCGGATCGGGGTGCCATACCGATCCCTGGAGATGGGCCGCTGCTGAATCTGGGCATGGCTGAAAGGGACGGGTCTCTGGCACAGCTTCGGGATGTGGAGATTCTGACCGCCCAGGGGCAGAGCAGGCGTGTGAGCGTGGTCGACTCGCGGCCGCTGCACACGCAGTTGGGCAGAAACTTTCCCAATCCCTTCAATCCAACGACGACGATCCCCTTTGATCTGAGCAACAACGGTCGCGTACGGCTTGAGATTTTCGACATCCTGGGCCAGCGCGTGCGTGTGCTGTTCGCAGATGAGATGCTCGCTGCCGGACACCATGCAGTGGTCTGGCGCGGCCTCGACGAAGAGGGGCGTGATGTCGCTTCGGGGCTGTATTTCTATCAGCTGAAGGCTGGCGGCCTGGTACACTCACGGAGTCTACTGCTCCTGCGATAGGATTGGGCAAGGTCCCACGCCACCTGAGCCCCGACAGACGCATTGACGCTCATCGCGTAGCACTCTACGTTGCTTTCGGTGCTGCTCCCATCACACACCCAATGTGATGGAGTGTCGATGCTGTGTCTGCCAACCTCTAATCAATCGTTTCAACTGACCGATGAAGAACGCCTTCTTCAAGGGGCATGGTTTGGGCAATGACTATATCGCCCTCGACCCCGATGAACTCGATTTCCGTCTGACGCCAAAAAATATCCGTGCCGTCTGCGACCGAAACTGGGGGGCCGGATCCGATGGGATTCTGGCGTTGTCCAAGTCTCGTCGCGCTGACTTTGGTGTGCGGATTTACAACCCGGATGGCAGCGAGGCGGAAAAATCAGGCAATGGGCTGCGGATCTTTGGCCGCTATCTCTACGCCACGCGTCGTACTCGCCGCCGGTCCTTCACGGTGGAGACCAAAGGCGGGCTGGTCGCCATCGACCTCCACATCGACAAACATGGCGACGCGAGTGCCGCCACGGTTGAGATGGGCGAGGCGACCTTCGCGCCTGCAGCGTTGCCCTGCTCGCTCAAGGTCAAGGAACTGATCGAACGCCCGATTCGCGTCGGTGACGAGAAACTGATCTTTACCGGCGTGTCGGTGGGCAATCCGCACTGTGTCGTGTTTCGTGAGAAGGGGCATCCCTGGACGCGGCAGGAACTGCTGGACTTGGGACCCGACCTCGAGAATCACAAGATCTTTCCAAAGCGGACGAATGTTCAACTGGCAGTCCCCACAGGCCCCCACGCCTTGTACATCCTCATCTGGGAACGTGGGGCGGGAGAAACCCAGGCATCAGGCTCCTCTTCCTGTGCGGCAGCAAGCGCCGCGGTCCGTCTCGGGTTGGTCTCCAGCCCCGTAACGGTCAAGGCCCCCGGTGGCACGCTGCACATCGATGTGGATGAGGACTACTCCCTGACGATGAAGGGCCCCGTCGCCGACGTGTTCCAGGGTCGATTCACGTCCTCCTTCCTCCGTTCAGTCTCCTGACTTGCTGATCTGAGATGACGGGCCCCCCGGCGCCCGAGTTGCGTAATGCGTGGCTGCACACGCTTGTGAAGTGGTGGAAACACTACAATCACGAGTTTCTTCGCGACGCCTTGCGACTTCCGATCATCGAACTGTCCGACGGCGAGATGACTCTGGGCGCCTGGGATGGTTCGCATCGCCGTCTCATGATCAGCGCACGGCACATTCACAAAGATGCCTGGACTTCGGTTCTGGACACCCTCCGGCATGAAATGGCCCACCAGTATGTCGATGAGGTTCTGAAGCCGGAGCATGAGACGGCCCATGGCCCGGCCTTTGCCAGTGCCTGTGAACGACTGCGCTGCGAGGCCGTTGCCCGTTCCCGGTCGGCGTTTTCGAATACGGCGCTGGCCGGTGATCAGGAAGAGCGCGTGATCCGCCTCGTGCGGAAACTGCTCTCCCTTGCCGAGAGTCCGAATGAGAACGAAGCACAGGCGGCGATGCGCAAGGCGAGGCGCCTGTTGCTCGAATACAATATCGATCTGGTGCGCAGCGATCAGCAGCGCCAGTTCGACCGGCGTCCATTGGGAGATGTCAAAGGGCGACATCCTGCGTGGGAGCTATGGGTGGCCATGTTGTTGAGTGATTTCTTTTTCGTGGAGGTTCTGTGGGCCCACTCCTACGACGCGAATAACGATCGAGCAGGCACGGTGCTGGAGATTTATGGGACGAGGACGAATCTTGAGATGGCCGACTACGTCTACGGCTTTCTGGAAGGCTTGTTGCCACGACTATGGGACCGATACCGACAAGAGCAAGGCTTGTCCGACAATCGTGAGCGTATGCGATTCTATGCGGGGGTGGCGCAAGGGTTCCACGAGAAGCTCAGCACCGAGACACAGACCGAGCATTCGATAGCCACCTCGAACCGTAGCGAGGCGGTGAACGAGGATGAGCACAACACCGATCTCATCTGGCACGGCGACCAGCAATTGCAGCAATACTACCGGTATCACAATCCGCGCATCGTCACGCGAATGACGGGCGGCGTCGCCGCGACGGACGCATTTCACCACGGCGTGGCCGAGGGAAGGCGGGTGCAGATCCATCCACCTGTCGAACAGGCTGGATTGGGTGGCTACCTGAGGCAGGCCGATCGATGAATCGCGCGAGTGCCAGGCTCGGACGATTCGCCCTGTGTTTCGCCATCTTCGCGTGCATCGTTCCCGAGAGTGGTTCGGCCCAATTATACCGGTTCGGCAAGAACAAGGTGCAGTTCGACGAGTTTACCTGGCAGCGTCTGGAGACGATTCACTTCGATGTCTACTTCTACGAGGAGGAGCGCGAGCTGGCTGCCTTTGCTGCTCGCGCCGCCGAGACGAGTTATCGGGCTGTAGAACGTCAACTGGCGCACACGGTTCAGCGGCGAATTCCGCTGATTCTGTACTCCTCCCACATCTACTTCGAACAGACCAACGTGATCCCCGGGATGTTGCCCGAAGGGGTCGCGGGCTTCACCGAGTTTCTCAAGGGGCGAGTCGCACTCCCCCTGAGTGGTTCCTATGCCGAGTTCGATCGAGTTCTCCACCACGAACTCGTGCATGTCTTCCAGTTCGACAAGATTCGACGGACCCTCGCTGAGCGGGGAATCACCGACATGAATCGTGGCCCTCTGTGGTTTTCGGAGGGACTGGCCGAACATCTTTCCGGGACGTGGGATAGTACGGGAGACATGATCGTTCGTGATGCGCTGTTTGCTGGTCGGCTGGTACCGATCTCACGCATGGCAGCGATCTACGGTTCGTTCCAGATGTACAAGGAAGGCCAGTCGATCTGCGACTACATGGCTGCTCGATATGGGCCCGACATTTTCGCTCGTCTTCTCGACAACTGGTGGCGGGCCGAGACCTTCGCCGAAATCTTCGCCGTCACCACGGGCGAGAAGTTGAGCGATTTCGATGAAGACTGGAGCTACGAGCTTCGCAAGCGGTATCTGCCGGATATTGAGACCGCCGATCCTCCGAGTCGCATGGCCGAGGCTCTCACAGAAACGGGGTACAATCTCAAGCCGTCTCTCGTGCCAAACGTCGATTTTGCCGATTCGACGGATACGTTCGTCTTCTTCCGCAATGTGAAGGGATACACCGGCATCGCCCAGGCTCGCATCGATGGCACGGGCGAGGTCGAGATCGTCGTCGAGGGTGAACGAAGTGCCGACTTCGAATCGCTTCACCCCATCGAGGCCAGTCTCAGTGTGGCCCCGAATGGCAAACACCTGGCGTTTGTGGGCAAATACAACGGACGAGATCGGCTGTATGTGTGGGATATGGAGACGGGAGAGTCCCTGCGTGAACACGCCTACGATGAGCTTGTCGCCCTCAGTTCGCCCACCTGGGCTCCTGACGGTCAGCGTCTGGCCCTTTCCGCGGCACGCCGCAGTGGCCAGACCGACCTGTTTCTCGTCGACGCCTTCTCTGGGGAACTGCAGCCACTGACCGATGATCTATCCCACGACCGTGACCCCGACTGGCACCCTGAAGGTGAGCAACTCGTCTTCAGTTCCGACCGTGCCGACGGCGATCGGGAAGGGGAGTATCACCTGTATCTCTACGACCTGGCCCGAGCTGAGGCGACTCGTCTCACCGAAGGTCCGTTCGTAGACCAACAACCGTCCTGGTCGCCGGATGGGAAGTGGATCGCTTTCAGTTCGAATCGCCAACGCATGTTTGATATCTATGGTCTTCGCGTGGAGGATCCCTCCTCAGCGACGCGGATCGGTCTGCGGCGATTCTCGCAGACACTGACAGGTGTCTTTGACCCCGACTGGACCCGTGATGGACAGTCGCTGCTCGTGACCGGATTCGAGGCGGCGCGCTTCCACGTTTTTCGTTTCGACCTGGACGATGGCCAACTCGACGATCTTGAGTTGGGTGCGTTGCCGGAGCAGGACATTTCGCGCTGGGACCTCCAGCTCGTCGACCTGGAGGATGACGCAGAGACGACCATATCGCTGCGCGAGTATGAGCGGCGCATGTCGATCGACGTTGCGCAGAGCCAGATTTCTCAGGATCCACTGTTCGGTACTTCAGGCGGAGTTCAGATCGCCCTCAGCGATGTGCTGGGCAACGATCAGTACTACTTCATCCTCTCTCACATCGCCGGCAGCGAGACCGGGTTCTTCGACGGGCTGAATGTCGCCTTCGGGCGTCAGCAGCTTGCTCGACAGTTGAATGTCGGCTGGGGACTGTTCCGCTTGAACGATCGTTTTACCAGCACCTTTGGTCGGTTCGTCCGGGAAAAGCGAACGGGGGGATACGTCGAGCTGAGCTACCCCTTCAACCGGCACGATCGCCTCACGACACGGTTGTCTCTGCGCCACGCCGACATCGATCGGGAGTTTGAAGGCAGAAAGCTCGGCGGTTGGCTCGTCTCGAATCATCTTGCCTATACCCACGACAACAGCTTGTGGATTCCCACCGGTCCCCTGGAGGGTACCCGATACAGCCTCGGTATCGGACAGACGGTAGACTTCAAGCGATCACGTCCCTTCAATACCACTATTTTCGCCGATCTGCGTCACTATCTGAGACTGTCTCAGCGCACGTCTCTCGGCGTTCGATATCTCGGCGTGCAGAGTCGTGGCGACGTCCCCGAGTTTTATGCACTGGGCGGAAGTTGGACGCTTCGCGGATACGGCTGGCGGTCTCTATGGGGAAAGAATCTGATTCTCGCCAATCACGAACTGAGATTTCCACTACTCGATAGCATGATCTTCACGTTTCCTTTTGGCGTGATCGATTTCAGGGCCTTCCGTGGTGCCCTGTTCGTCGACGCAGGCAATGCCTGGAACGACGAATTCAACTGGCGAGGAAGCATCGGCGCAGGTACCCGAATCGCGCTGGGTGGTTTCTTCGTTCTGCGGCTCGACGCTTCGAGACGCACAGATTTCTCCTCTATTGAGAACGAGACACGGTGGGACTTCTTCTTCGGTTGGGATTTCTGATGTCGACCCAGCCCTCCGTTCGTCGTGGGCCTTCCACCTTGCTGTGGCTCCTGCTGAGCGGCTTGGTCTTGTGGCTCGTCGTTGGCTGTGGACGTGGGACTCTCTACGCGCCGATGGATTCAGGTCGAGGGAACTGGCTTTCAACAGGGGGCGGCCCCGGTGGTGTGGCCGCGCTAGACGGTGGTCCTCAACCACCCCTCGAACTGCTGTGGTCTCAGAACACAGGCGCAGCCCCCGTAGGTGGCGCCTTGCTGGCGGGGCCCCTGGTGTTGCAGGCGACTCAATCAGAGCGCGTCTACGCATTCGATCTTGTCGATGGGCAACGTGTCGGGCGTCGAGGCAGCAAGGCGGCCGTCTGCGGTCCTGCCACCATCGCGGGGCGGTTCAGCGAAACCCTCGTGCTCTCTGAAGCGGGGCGAAAACCTCGACTACGCGGATATGATCGTCGCACGGGGAAAGTGGCCTGGGAAATCGAGTCGTCCGCCTGTGTGCCTCTGGTCGGCCGAAGCGACACGGTCCTTTCCGTCACCGATGCAGGCAATCTGCTGGCTCTGGCCAGCGACGATGGTTCACAGCTGTGGGTCACTGCGCTTCCACACCATCCAAGCACGGGTGCGGTCTTTGCCGACGATGTGGCTGTCGTTGGCGGGGCGGACGGCGCCGTCATGGCGCTGAATCTGGAGGATGGATCGGTTCGATGGGAGACTCGCCTCCTTGACGGTGTCGCGGTGCGAGGTCAACCGTTGTCGACTGCGGACCAAGTCTTTGCCGCCACCGGAGATGGTCAGATCTGGGCGATGTCACGAGACGGGCACGTCGAGTGGTCGGCAGGCGTGACCGGATTGCCCGCACAGGGCATGAGCCTGATGGGGGAGGTCCTGGTGGTGGGGACCAGCGACCGGAGTGTCTACGGTCTCAGCACCGTCGATGGGCGACAATTGTGGCGCTATGAGGCGGGGGGGATCATCCGCGGCGCCCCTGCAACCACGTCGACCACCGTCTACCTTGGCAGTACGGCCGGGTATCTCGATGCGCTGTCTTTGGAAACAGGTGAGCAAGTGTGGACCTACGAGCTGGATGCCCCGGTTCGTTCATCCATCGTTCTGGCCAAAGATCTACTTACGGTCACGACCCAGGTGGGGACGGTCTATCTGTTCGCCGCCCAGAGTGCATTGCGATGAGGATGCGCATGAAACCGCGCATGGTCTGCACGATCTTCCTGATCGTCATGATTCCTGCGACACTCTTTGGCCAGGGACGCCTCGGTCATCACAAGATGTCGGATCGATCTGTGGTTGCCGTGGCGGTCGGCCTGGACGTGAGGGCAGGTGGACAGATGGGGGTCGGAGGCGTCGGCCAGCACCAGTTCAAGGTCTGGAAAAGGGGGAGCGAATTAGGGCCAATATCCTTGGCCAGCGCGTGGCCCCAAGGGCAAAGGCCTACGTCAAAATGGGTGAGCAAATCAGCCTCATCGGTCCATTCACCGTCAGCGAGTCATTCGAATGTCGCATCGTCCGCGAACTATCCCCGGATCGAGCCCGAAAAGGGGAGGGTGTTGTTTCGTCGTGCCGTGTTGGCCAGCGCGGCGCTGGCGGCCACTAGCGCAGCCATCGCGCACTGGAGTAGCGGGCGTGGCGACGAGGCTTACGATCGATATCTGAGTTCTGCCGGAGAGCAGCGCCGCGAGGACGCCTTTGACGAAGCCGAGCGCTACGATCGAATTGCCGGTGCGGCCTTCTTTGCCATGGAAGCGGGGCTCGTCTTGAGCGCCTACTTCGTATTCTTCTAGTGATGCGACCTGAATACTCTTATCGAACACGACATGTCTGTCAGATCTCTGGCCGGATGATCCTGCTGGGCCTGTTGTTGATGGTGGCAGCAGGCTGTGCTGACCGGCAGCGACGGAATCCACTCGACCCCGACGCCGAGAGCCCCTTGGACGTGCTCAGCCCACTGGGCGCCCTCGCCGAAGATGGACGCGTGCGGTTGCAGTGGGACCTGACCCGGCTGTCTGATCTTGAGGGGTTACGGATCTACCGAGTCGGTGGGCCCGAGGGTTCGGAAGTGATCGAGTTACCGCCGTCAGACTCGGTCTACACCGATGAAGATGTGACGAACGGGTTCATCTATCGGTATTCCCTGTCGATGCTGGTGAAAGAAGAAGGCGAGATCTTTGTCGGAGATGCCCAACTGGCGACGCCGGGCCCCGAGATCAGTTGGCTTGCAGACCGTGGGAGTGGTCTCGTGTGGCGCCTGAGCGCCGATGGACGGACGGGACTGTTCGCCCAGGGCAGGTTCCCTTCGATCGCTGCCATCGCCGTCGATGCAACCAGTGGCGATTGCTGGGTCAGCGATCGTCGCTTCCGTAGCTTGCATCGGATCGACTCGACAGGAGACCTCGATCGAATCGGTGCGGATCTCGAGGCCGGGGGAGATCTCGTCATCGACGGTCCTGGGCGCCGCGGATGGGTCGTGGATCGATTCGGATTCGAAGTGTATTCCTTCGGATTGGACGCGGTAGACGATACCCTCCATCTGACAGAGATTGACGCCACGTTCCAGGACGAAGTCGAGTTGGCCGAGCAGAATGGCTCCCTGTGGATCGCGGATCGCCAGGGCGAGCGTGTGTTGCTTTATGACGCCTCGGGTGCTCGCGTATTCGAGTGGCAGGGGATCGAAGGCTTGATCAAGATCGACGCGTCGGCTGGGTCAGATCGCGCCTGGATTCTGGCCAATGACGGCCTCACATTGATGCTCCTTGTTCCCGATCATCCTCCCCTGGAGATCTTCATGCCTTTCGTCGATGCTGCAGTCGCCCTCGACGTGGGCGATGTACGTGGCGACGTTTGGGTAGCCGGGCCTGCCGATGTGGTTGCCTACACGAATGTGGGGGTACCCATTCTACATTGGGACAATACCCCGGATACACGCGCCGTTGCGATTGATGAGCGCAACGAACATGTCTGGATCGCCGCATCGACACGGTTGTGGAAGGTATCGCTGGAGGCCGCCTACCAGACCCAGCTGACGGGCTTCACAGAGACCGTCGATGTCGTCGTGCACAGCGGCAATTGAACAATCGCTGAACAGTGACCGCGGCTTTCAGGAGAGCAGGCTGACAGGTGACGGAATCGATCTACAGCATGACTGGCTTTGGCAACGCAAGTGTCGAGGCCGAGGGCTTGTGTCTGCGGGCAGTGCTGCGCTCCGTGAATGGGAGATTCCTGGATTTGCAGATCCGCTCCCCGAATGCCCTGCAGGAGTTGGAGCCACAGATTCGTGAGCGTCTTCAGACGCGCCTGCGACGCGGCAAGGTCACCGTGCACATTGAGTTGGAAGAGACGGCTGAGCAAAGCTCTCTGCCCCAGCTCAACCAGGAAGTCGCCCTTCAGTACATCAAGGAACTACAACGTCTCGCCGAACTGTCCGGCACTCAACCCCAGACGCCCACACTCGACGCCCTGGCCCGTCTTCCCGGGTTGTTCCGTACCGAGGCGACGCGCCTTGACGCCGATCAACTTGCGAAATCGGTCTTCGAGGTTCTCGACGCGGCTGCAGTAGATCTCGAGCGGATGCGCAGTCGGGAGGGCGCCACCCTCGCGACCGATCTGCGTGGCCGAATTGCCACCCTCGATCGGTTGGTGGAGCAGATCAGCCAGTGGGCGGTGGGTGAGAAGGACAGGGCTCGCGAGCGTTTGCGTGAGCGTGTTGACATACTACTTCGTCCTGGCGAGCTCGATGAGGATCGCATTACGACAGAGATTTTGCTGATTGCCGAGCGAAGCGATATCACAGAGGAGATCGTGCGTTTTCGCAGTCATACCGAGCAATTCCTTCTTGCCCTCGACGAAGGGGGAGAAGTGGGACGACGACTCAACTTTCTTCTCCAAGAACTGCACCGAGAAATCAACACGATCACTTCAAAGGCATCGGCGGGAGAGATCATTCACGCCGCCGTCGAAGCCAAAGAAGAGATCGAGCGCCTGCGCGAACAGGTGCAGAACCTGGCCTGACACGTGGCGTTGCTCATCACCATCAGCGGGTTGCCTGGCAGTGGCACCAGCACGCTCTGCAAACACCTGATCGAGAAGAGTGGTCGACCCTATGTAAATGCGGGGCAGATTTTCCGTGATCTGGCGTCGGAACAGCAGATGTCATTGGCCGATTTTGGCAAGCTCGCCGAGCAAAACGATGAGATCGATCGGCGCCTGGACGCTCGTATGGTCGGACTCGCGCTGCAGCAGCCTGGGGCCGTGCTCGAAGGGCGTGTCACTGGCTGGATGGCCCATCGCCATCAACTTGCTGCACTGAAGGTGTGGGTGGCTGCGGATCTGCGCGTGCGAGGCGGTAGGGTGGGAGGGCGAGACGAACAGTCGGAGCAGGAGGCGATCGATGCGGTACGAAAGCGAGAAGCTTCAGAGAGAACCCGCTACGCCGAAAACTATGGCATCGATCTGGAACAGATGAAGATCTACGATCTTGTCCTCAATTCCGACGACACCGACGCCGAGGGTCTGGCGACACAGGTGCTGGATGCCGTTCTGGCTGCCGAACGAGTGTTATGACTCTGCAGGATAGACATATTCTCCTCGGCATCACCGGCGGCATCGCCGCCTACAAAGCGCCGTTGCTGATTCGTCGTCTGCTGGAATGCGGTGCCAAGGTTCGTGTCGTGCGCACGGCCACCGCCGAGCAATTCGTCACCGATACGACCTTGTCCGTGTTGTCCCAACATCCTGTCTCGGCCGATCTGTTTGCGCCCACCGACGAATTCCCCGTGTTACACGTGGGGCTCGCAGAGTGGGCAGATCTTTTCCTGGTGGCACCGGCCACGGCACATACGCTTGGAAAGATGGCCCATGGCCTCGCCGACGATCTGCTCACGTGTGTCTACTTGGCGACCCAGGCGCCGACGATGGTGGCGCCCGCCATGGAGGAGCACATGCTCCAGCACCCTCAAGTCGTTGCCAACTGCCAGCGGTTGCGGCAGCAGGGGGTCGGTTGGATCGAGCCGGCCACCGGCCCTCTGGCTTCCGGGGCCAGTGGCAAGGGACGTATGGCCGATATCGAGCAGATCATCGCTGATGTCGAGTCGAATCTGGCAAGCCAGGCCGACTCGAATTCAACGCAGGATCTCCAAGGCCGGCGTCTGCTTGTCACGGCGGGTCCGACACTGGAAGATCTCGATCCGGTTCGTTTCATCGGCAACCGGTCGACGGGGAAGATGGGATACGCCATCGCTGAACAGGCCCGTCGCAGAGGAGCCTCTGTCCATCTCGTGTCGGGGCCCACTCAACTCCCGGTGCCCGACGGTGTCGAATTCGTCGGGGTCCGAAGCGCCCTTGACATGTTGCAGGCCTGCGAGAGCGCCTTTGAAGGGGTTGACGCGGCGATCATGGCTGCTGCCGTCGCCGATTTTCGGCCCGCCACGTCCTCACAGACCAAGATGAAGCGAGATGCGGGGATCAAGCCGATCGAACTCGTCGAAAACCCGGACATCGCCGCCACGCTCGGAGCGCGGAAGGGCAAGCGCGTTCTGATTGCGTTTGCCATGGAGACCGGGCAGGGCGTGGACGAGGCACGAGGCAAGCTGAAGAAGAAGAGCGCCGATCTGGTCGTGCTCAACAATCTCCAGCAAGAGGGCGCCGGATTTGCCGTGGACACGAACATCGTCAGTTTCGTCGATTCTAAGCGCGAGGCAACCCTCCCCCTGCTGGAGAAGCATGAGGTGGCAGATCGCATCCTCGACGAGGTGACCGACCTGCTTCAGCGCGTGTTGTGAGAGCCAGTTGACAGCGTAAAACTCCCCCGGCATCTTCACGCAAACACGTGAGGTGCTTCGCGTCGTATCCCTCGATCCGTCCCTTTCTCCTCCACGCCTTGTGTCGTACACCCATGGACTCAACGGACGATGCACAGGTTTCCCCACACCAGACGCTTCGCCAGGTGCGCCGTGCGCTGGAGGATCTGGTCCTGTTCGAGGGGCGTCAGTTCATCGTCCCCGACCAGGTGAGTGAGCAAATCGGGGCGGATCCCAGACCGCCAAGGGAGGACGCTTCGTCACAGCAACCTGCACCTGAACTGGGCGCACCTGCCCCGGCGGTGGCGGCCGGCCGGGTGACGTCGGAGGCAGCCTCTGCATCGGGCGGCGGAGAACTGGCGTCGTTTCGGCAGCAGATCTGCGAGTGTACGAAGTGTGAATTGGGCCACACTCGTCAGCGATTTGTGTTCGGTTCGGGAGATCCGAACGCGGACATTCTCTGCGTCGGGGAGGCACCCGGCGTCGATGAGGACCGCGCGGGAGAGCCCTTTGTAGGGGCCGCCGGTCAACTGTTGACGAAGATTATCGAGGCTATGGGGATGAAGCGCGAGGATGTCTTCATCTGCAACGTGCTCAAGTGTCGGCCTCCGAACAATCGTGACCCCCTTCCTGAAGAAGTTGCCTCCTGTGAGCCCTATCTAAAGGAGCAGATCCGGATGGTCGCACCCAAGGTGATCTGCTGTCTGGGGAAGTTTGCTTCGCAAGCGCTTCTCCGGTCTCAGTCGAGTCTGTCTCGTATGCGAGGTCAGCAACACGAATACGAGGGAATTCCTCTCGTGGTCACCTATCATCCAGCGGCACTGCTGCGGAATGCGGCCTACAAACGGGACACGTGGGAAGACGTGAAGTGGGTTCGCCGCATCTACGACGGAGTGGAGTTGTGACAGACACGAGACGCTTCACGCGATGACACAAGGTCCGCCACCAGGGTCCTCTCCGCCTCCACACGGAGAGCGGGGCAATGGCCGTGATCAGCCGCGACCGGGTCAGGGGTCAGCGCCTGGGCCCAGTTTGGGGCGCGTGCCGCCGCAGGCTGTGGAGGTTGAGCAGGCTGTCATCGGGGCGATGCTGCTGGATGGCCGCGCCGTGGGTCGAGCCATCGAAATGCTCGATGAGGGCATTTTCTACAACGCACCCCATGAATACATCTACAGCGCCATGGTACGACTCTACGAACGCAGTGAGGCTGTAGACCAACTCACCGTTGCCGAAGAGCTCAAAGCCGCTGGACGCCTCGACGAGTCCGGTGGAGTGGTCTATCTGGCCGAGTTGGCCGCGGGCGTGGCCTCAGCCGCGAATCTCGAACACCATGCCAAGATTGTCGTCGATCGGGGTCTGAGTCGAGGTCTGATCGAGGCATCGTCAGAGATTGCCAATCGTGCCTACGAAGGTCAGAGCAATGTCTACGAACTGATCGATTGGGCAGAGCAGCGGATTTTCAGTCTCTCTGAACGCCGTCTCAGCCAGGGGTTCGAGTCTCTTGAGACGGTCTTGCACGAGACCTTCGAGCACATCGAACGTGCCCATGAACGGGTCAGCACGGTGTCGGGTGTCGATACGGGATTTGGCGACATGAATGACATGACGTCTGGATTCCAGCCGGGTGATCTGATCATTCTCGCCGCCCGGCCAAGTGTTGGGAAGACCGCATTGTCCATGGCCTTTGCGCGCAATGCGGCCGTCGATTCAGGTACGGGGGTCGCTGTATTCAGCCTCGAAATGTCCAAGACACAGGTGGCCCAGCGCCTGTTGTGCATCGAGACTCGCGTAGATCTGCAGAAGCTACGCACAGGACGATTGCGTGACGATGACTGGATGCATCTGACCCGCAATGTGGGACGGCTGGCGCAAGCACCCATCTACATCGATGACACACCGGGGATCACCGTTCTGGAAGCGCGGGCAAAGGCCCGTCGACTGCAGCGGGAGCACGGCGTCGGGATGGTCATCGTCGACTACTTGCAGTTGATGACGAGTCATGACAATGTGCAGAGTCGGGAGCAGGAAGTATCGAGGATCTCTCGGGGTCTCAAGGCGCTAGCGAAGGAGCTCAATGTCCCGGTGCTGGCTCTTTCGCAGCTGTCTCGAGCCTCGGAAGCGCGAACCGACCGCCGCCCGCAGTTGTCCGACCTGCGTGAATCCGGATCGCTCGAACAGGATGCGGATGTGGTCATGTTCATCTATCGGCCCGACCTCTACGGACTCAAGTCGGCAGACGGTGCATCGCTGGAGGGGGTTGCCGAAATCATCATCGGCAAACAGCGCAATGGCCCCACGGGCTCGGTGCATCTGATGTGGAATGCAGATAGTGCAGCCTTCGAAAACCTGGCGCCGGAATTCCGAATCCAGGAAGAGGAAGAGTATCCCTAACAGGGCGCACCGGCCTGCAAACAAGCATGCAGGTGGGGGGATATGAGGAGTCGTTGCGGTGGCTGAAGGGTATCCCGTGCCCACGGGAGAAGCGGTCATCGAGATTGAGGTGAAGCGATCCCGTTTCATCGGCTATACCGCACCTGCGGCCACCGTAGAGGCGGCACGCGGCTTCATCGAGTCGGTGCGGCAGCGTCACCCCGATGCATCCCACCATGTGTATGCCTTCGAGGTGGGGCATGGGGCCAGTGTCACCCACGGTATGAGCGACGATGGCGAACCCTCTGGTACGGCGGGAAGACCTGCTCTGGTGGTGGTAGAGAATCACGAGTTGGGTGACGTCGTGGCCGTCGTGGTGCGCTACTTCGGCGGCACGAAATTGGGGACGGGCGGACTGGTGAGGGCCTACACGCAGGCCGTTCAACAGGCCTTGTCGGCCGTTGGGCGGGAGATGAAGGTCGAACGCGAGGATCTGGTCGTTCGACTACCCTACGAACGTTACGATGTCTGCCGGGTTGCCATCGCCAAGATCGAGTCCGTCGACGTCGTCGAGGAAAATTTCAGTCAAGACACTCAGCTTCATCTGCGGGGTCCGGTGAAGGACCTCGAACTCATCAGAACACAGTTGGTTGAACTGACGTCAGGTCGCCTGGTGATCATGGACGACTGATCTGGCCGCCACCGCCCTAGGCCCGTCGTATATTTCTCCAGCCGTGGTCCGCGTGCCAAGCACCGTCATGCTCGCGGCCGTCTAACGGCCGTCGCCCCACACGTATCTACACCTGGTTAGAGGTCGATCCATGCCCGGTCCAGAAGTGTTACTCAGTGGCTTCGCTGACGAAGGTCCTGTCGACAAAGCCGCTGTGAGCCAACTCACGATGTTGGCCGCCCTCGGGATGGGGTATTACAGCCTGCGATTTGTCGACGTCGGTGGCACCGGAGATGTGAAGAATGTGATGCAACTGAACAAGTCGGAGGTCCGACGGCTTCAGCGGCTTCACGAGGATTTTGGAATTCAGGTGGCCTCCATCGGCTCACCCATCGGTAAGGTGAAACTGCTCGACGTCGAGGATGGAAGTTCGAATGCCTTCATCCCCTTCAAGCGGTATCTGAGCAAGGATGTGTCCCGGGCGATCGATCTGGCACAGAGTTTCGGCTCGAAGCTGATTCGCGGGTTTTCATTCTACCATCCCCGAGGCGAGGATCCGTCCGCGTATCTGGACCAGGCAGCCGACCAACTCACGGCCATCGCCGAAGCCTGCAAGAGAGGAGGGGTCTTCTTCGGTCTTGAGGTTGAGGCCAATCTGATCGGTCAGAATGGGCGACTGCTGCAACAGCTGTATCGGAAGGTCAATCATCCGAATCTCTTTCTGATTTTTGACGGTGGAAATCTGTCGAGTCAGAATCTGCAGCCAGATGAGACACTTGCCGAGTATGAGGCCATGAAGGCGGGGATCGGTTGGATGCACATCAAGGATTACCGCATCGACCCATCACTCGAATGGCAGGGCTTCGTCGATGAGGAGCGTCTCAAGAATTTCGTCCCCGCCGACGAGGGAGACTCATCCCACGAGGCCATTCTTCGAGATTTCCGCGATCGACTTCCCGCGCTCACCCGCAAGCTGCGCAAACAAGGAATTCCCGGCGTCTTTCTCGATCTCGAGCCCCACCTGAAGGGGGGCGGTCAGTTTGGTGGCGTCAGCGGCGTCGACGGATTTGGCGTTGCCTTGCGTTCGCTCTGCAGGGTTCTCGACTATGTCGGCATCGGGTATCGGCTGACGGATTTCAATGACATTCAGAGACTCAAGCAAGCCTGATTCAGCACTGAAAGGGGTTGGTTACAGCCCCTTTTCCTGTAGCGCAGCATGGGCCTTGGCAAAGCTGGCACTCCCATCATCCTCTTCGACATCGAGATGGATACCTTGCTGGAACCCGGGTAACGATCCGTCGTAGAAGGCGCGCTGATAGTGGGATTCGTGGGTGAAACTCCACGTTCTGTGGCCGGAAGGCGCCGGAGCGCGAACGTGGAGGAGGCGCTTGTTGGCCAGATACCGAGTTTTTGGAGTGGGTTCACTTGGATCGACGCGGTAGCGTTCGATCGCCGATGCATCTACCTCGACCCCCAGGCCGGGTCCATCTGGAACGGTGCCATAGCCGTCGATGATCTCAAGTCGCTGCGTAAGCAGGTCACTCTCGAACAGTTCGTGGCAGGTGATATACGGATATTGGGCATGGGACAGGACCGACCCGAGATGGAGGGCGAAGGCGGTCGTTGGCCCAGCGCCGACCAGTTGAAGCCAGAAGGGTCTGTTGAAGGCTGCCGCCAGCGACGCCTGATGACGCATGGAGTTGATGGTTCCACCGATGACGAATCCATCGCTGGCGTGGGCGTGAAGCACCTCGGTGTTGAAGTGTTCGACGATGGGTTTGCGCACCCGCTGCCGCAGCGTTTGTGCGCCGGTGAGATCCTTGTAAAGATAGAAAGGGCTCTCGTACATCCCCGCATGCAGAACCTCGTCCAGTTTGGATAGCTCCTCTTCGGCTCGGGCTGCAGTGAGGAGAAACCCATTGAAGTCGATGTCGAGTCGGTAGTCATCGGGCACGACCTTGCCCACCGTCGCCACCTGCTCGTGGATGTCCCGCCATGGACGCGCCTTCATCTTGAAGGTTGTATAGCCACGATCCAGAGAGGTTTTCGCCTCTTTCACCCAGTCTTCACCGGGCATGTCGATATCCCACCAGGACAGGGGGCAGCGATGGCGTATCTGCTGTCCGAGCAGGGCATGAGCAGGTGTCGAGGTCGAGCGTCCGAGGGCGTCCAATAAGGCCACCTGGGGGGCAAAACCGATCGAATCATCCAGCCAGACTTCCCAAGGATTGCGTCCTAGAAGATCTTCTTCCACACCCGCACGGCCACTGCCATCACCATGCCCCACCGAGCCATCGCTCAGAACGACGCGATAGAATCCCAGACCTTCATCGTGTGTCTGGGCGCGGTGCATGGCCGCTGTGACATGGTCGGCGTAGAAGGGGATGTGAAGTCGGAAGACGTCGATCTGTTCGATGGAGAGTGCCATGGGAATTTTTCTCGACCCGTGAGAGTTGATTTCCGTCGAGGACGAAGAAAGCAGAACGAGGCGGAGTGGCAAGCCCCGCCGATGGCGACAACTGACAGAGGAAGGTCTTGGTTGACGATGGAATCACAGGCGTATGAGCAGTTTTGCGAACGGACTTGGGAGTTATCTGATCTTGGAAACTCGGCGGGGTATCTATCCTGGGATCAAGAAGTCTGTATGCCCAAACGCGGCGTCGAGGCGCGAGCTCAGGCGCTGGGAACACTGGCGGGGATCCACCATGAGAAGTTGACCGATCAGGGCTTGGTCGACCTCATCGAGGCCCTGCAGGGACAAGATCTCGATGACGATGCCGCTATCAATGTGCGAGAGGCGGCGCGAACGCAGCAGCGCGCACTGAATCTGCCGAAGGAGCTGGTGGTGGAGTTGAGCCGCACTCAGTCCCTTGCCCATGAGGCATGGGTCGAGGCGCGAAGTGCGGACGATTTCGGCCAGTTTCAGCCCTGGCTCGAAAAGCTTCTCGAGTTGCAGAAGCGCGTCGCCGATGCAGTCGGCTACGAAGGGGCCGTCTACAATGCCTTTCTCGATGAGTATGAACCACACGCTCGTGTCGAGCAGATGGGGCCTCTGCTCGAGCAATTGCGCGTTCGACTCGTGCCGTTGGTGGGTGCCATCCTCGACAAAGCGCGCGGGGCCGATCCGGCGTTTTCTGGCCACTGGGACGTGGATCGACAGGAGAGTTTCGGAAGGCAGGTCATCGGTGATCTGGGCTTCGACTGGGATGCAGGCAGGTTGGATGTCTCCGTCCACCCCTTTTGCGGCGGCGCCGGCCCGCACGACGTGCGGTTGACGACGCGTTATCAGGCCGACCAACTCACCAGTTCACTGTTCGGCATCATCCATGAGACCGGTCACGGACTCTACGAACAGGGACTTCCCGGTGAGCAGGCGGGTCTGCCCGTCTGTGAGAGCATCTCTCTGGGAATCCACGAGTCACAGTCGAGAATGTGGGAGAATATGGTGGGCCGCTCGCGCCCTTTCTGGCAATACCAGTTGCCTCGCCTGCAGGCGGTTTTCCCCGAGCTGAAGAATGTCGATGTAGAGCAGATGTACCGGGAGGTGAATCGGGTGGAGGCCTCCATGATCCGTGTCGAGGCAGACGAGGTGACCTACAATCTCCACATCTTGCTTCGTTTCGAGCTCGAGCAGGCCATGGTTTCGGGTGAGATCTCGGTGGCCGATCTACCCGGCCTGTGGAATGAACGGATGGAATCCTATTTCGGCATTCGCCCCGCAAATGACGCGGAGGGTGTATTGCAGGACATCCACTGGTCCGGCGGCCTGATGGGGTATTTCCCAACCTACACTCTCGGCAATCTGTATGCGGCACAATTCTTCGTGCAGGCCCGAGAAGATCTCGGTGATCTGGACGAGCAGTTCGCCCGTGGAGATACGGCAACCTTGTTGCGGTGGCTGCGCGAGAACATCCACTCGCAGGGTCGTCGTCTTACAGCGACGGAATTGGTGACGCAAGTGACCGGGCGGCCCCTCGGCATCGACGACTTGATGAACTATCTGGAGGGGAAATTCGGCGAGCTATACGACCTCTGAGCGTGCTTGAAGATCAGTCGATCGTCGCCTGCAGGAGCCGGCGGGTGTTGCCGCCAAGTATCGCGCGAACCACATCGGCATCGACGCCCCTGGCCAGCAGCAGATCGGTGATCTGTGGAACCTGAGTGGCATCCTCCAGCAGGTCTCCACCACCATCGAAATCCGAACCGAGGCCGACACTGGATGGGCCGGCGGTGTCGATGGCATGCAGGAAGTGGTCGATCAGGCCGTCGATCGTCGGAGCCTGTGTGTCGACGAAGAAGGGGACATAGGTGATGGCCACTACGCCACCCGACTCGCCCAATGCGCGCAGTTGGTCATCCGTCAGATTGCGAGGATTGTCGCACAACGATCGGCAGCAACTATGGCTGGCAATGACCGGTTTCTCGGACGCGTCGAGTACACCCCAGAAGCTCTTGTCGTTCAGATGGGAAACATCGACGAGCATGCCAAGTTCGTTCATGCGCGCCACCACCTGACGGCCGAAGCCGGTGAGTCCGCCGCCTCCGACGACTTCACAGCCATCGGCGGCCTCATTGCGTGCGCTGTGGGTGATGGTCATGGTGCGCACGCCCAATTCGTACAGTGCGTCGAGGGCGTAGAGGGATTGCTCGAGAGCGATGGAATTCTCCACGGCCAGAACCACGCTCAGACGGTCGGCCTGTTTGTTCGCGTCGATCTGCGCCGTGTTGTGTACGATCGAAATGTCGCCTGCATGTTCGGCCACTTCTCTCTTCAGGTAGCCGTGCGCATCCAACGCGTAGAGCAGGTGATTGCCCCATGCACGTGTTGTGTCGACGGCGAAGAAGGCAGCATCGATCCCGCCTGCTCGCATGGTGGTGATGTCCTGCTGCATGGTGACATCGCCGGTGTGATACTGCCTCAGATAGGCCACGGCGCCGGCACGATCACGTCGCTGAGACCCCGACTCGCCACCCAAACCCAGGTTGCCACCACGGATCAGTGCCACGGCACTGTCGTTGTGAGAGTCTATGACGAGGCTCTCTCGGTGCAGGCTGGATGCGTCACTCATGATTACCCGGATCCATCACAGTGTTGATGTCCGCGTCCATGTGAACGCGGCTGCCCGTGGCTGCATGCTGCCCCTGGTATTTGCCGCTATAGGGCCGCTCGGCGGCCTGCGCCATCCGGGCAAAGACGAGTTGGCAGATACGACGACCCGCCTGCAGGCGGATCGGCAAGCGATTGGCGTTGTACAGTTCCAGGGTCAGTGTGCCCTCGAATCCGGGATCAACCCATCCCGCGTTCTGAATGAACAGACCGATTCGCCCGATCGAACTGCGACCTTCCACGAAGGCCGTCAGATCGTCAGGCAGGCGAATCCGTTCGAGGCTGGTAGCCAGCAGGAAGGAGTGGGGGGGGATCACGATCCGTTCCTGATGTAACTCTTCATAGGCCACTTCTTCTTCGAGACGGATGGCTTCGAGGCGATTTTCATCCACCTTGAGGAAGTGATCCGACAGCCTCAGATCGACCGAGGCCGGCTGAATCTGCTCCTCATCGATGGGGTCTACCACCAGGTCTCCTTGCGCCAACCGCTGGCGAATGTCTCCGTCGGAGAGGATCATCAGCGACGCTTGGACCAGCGACGTGCCAACTCGACCAGCAGACGTACGCCCACGCCGACACCACCGCGTGTGATGTAATGACGGCTGCATTGGGTCCATGCTGTACCGGCAATGTCCAGGTGTGCCCACGGGACGGTGCCCACAAACTCCGACAGGAGGGCGGCCGCTGTGATCGCTCCACCATCTCGGCCACCAGAGTTCTTCATGTCGGCGACGGGACTGCGAATCTGTTGTTTGTAGTCGTCCCACAACGGTAGCCGCCAGACGCGTTCTCCCGTCGTGTCACCTGCCGACTGCAATCTTTCGGCTAGATCGTCGTCGGTGGCAACCAGACCCGTCGCGTGTGTCCCCAGGGCCACAACGCAGGCTCCGGTCAGCGTCGCCAGATCGACGATGGCTACCGGGTTCAGACGCTGAGCGTAGGTCAGCGCGTCGGCGAGAATCAACCGCCCCTCCGCATCGGTATTGTCGATCTCTATCGTCTTGCCCGACATGGTGCGCAGAACGTCTCCCGGCTTGTAGGCCTTGCCATCGAGGAGATTCTCTGTGGCAGGTACGAGCCCCACGATGTGCTGTCGGATCCCCAGGGCCGCCACGGCCTGCATGGCGCCGATCACGGCTGCGGCGCCAGACATGTCGAATTTCATCTCACCCATCTTAGCGCTGCCCTTGATCGAGATGCCACCCGAATCAAAGGTCACGCCCTTGCCAACGAAAACCAGAGGTTTGCTGCGTGCCGCCTTTTTTTCCGCTGGGCGATGGTGTTCCAGAACGATGAATCGGGGAGGCTGGGCGCTGCCCGCCGATACGCCTAGCAGCGCACCCATGCCCAGTTTTCGAATCGCCGGTTCTTCGAGCACCTGACATTTCAGACCGTGCCGACGCCCGATTCGCTTGGCTTGTTGAGCAAGATAGGTCGGCGTCGCCGTGTTTCCCGGGTGATTACAGAGGTCTCTCGCCACACAGGTGCCCTCGGCAATCTGCTGACCTGCCTTGGCGCCTCGACGCACGGCGGCAAGTCTCTTCGCATCTGCCTCCAGAATCGTCAGCTTCGTCAGCTTCGACGAGCCCTTGGGCGCCTTCGACAGATACGAGTCAAAACGATATGTGGCCAGAATCGCCGCCTCTGTCAGTGCCTGTGCAGCGTCCTCAGCGTCCAGGGCACCGGCGCCGGCGCCGTGAACGATAGTTGTGGCTTGTTCGATCCCCAGTGCCTGCAGGCGACGCGCGACGGCCGACGACGCCCGACGGGCACCCTCCAGATCGAAGGCATCACGACGTCCCAGGCCGACGACGATGAGACGTTGGGCGGCGACCTTGCGCCGATCCTCCGGATAGAGCACGATCGTCTGTCCGAGGGTACCTGTGAAGTCACCCGCATCGCAGACCCGACGAATCAGTCCTCCCGCGGCCTTGTCGACAGTCGCCGTCGCGCCGCCGAGACTCTTGGCGTCTTCGAACAGGTTGAGGACAATCGCCTCATCGCGTGCTTTTTGTACCTCACCGTGCCGTACGGTTATATTCATCGCTTGACCGTGATCTGTGTGGCTGGAGTGGGGACGAGGGGTGGCCGACATCGACTTTTCTCCGTTGGAGATCGCGAGTCATCCCGTCTGTAAATGCGGGCGGCGAACCTACCCTGACCCCTTTGGAGTGTCAAGAACATCATGGACCTATTCCTCATTCGCCACGGTGAATCCGCCAACAACATTCTCACTGATTTGTCCAAGCGTGTGGCCGATCCTGACCTCACCCCATTGGGGCGCCAACAAGCTGAGCAACTGTCTCACTACCTGATCGATCGACGTCATCTGTATCCACACGAACGGGACCAGGGCAGGCCGCTGGACCGGCTCTTCACCAGTGCCATGAAACGATCTCTGCAGACCTCAGCCCCGACCTGCTCACGGGGCGATTGCTCTGCGGATGTCTGGATCGATGTGCACGAGGTGGGGGGGCTGTTTCTGGCAGATCCTGTGACCGGCGTCGTCGAGGGACACTCGGGCGTCACGCCAGCCGAGCTTGAACGTCAACTGCCGGGTGCCCGTTTCGCCGAGGGTGACATTGATGATGAAGGATGGTGGACTCAGGGAAAGGAGATGCCGGCCGCCGGCCAGGGGAGAGCCATCGGTGTGGCCGCCCAGCTTCGTGCCATGGCCAGCTCCAGTGTCGATGTCGAACGGGTGGGTGTGGTCAGCCATGGAGATTTTCTCTCGCATCTGCTGAAGGCGCTGATGGACGGTTTGCCGGCGGCCAGTGCCCACTACCAGTTGGCGAATACCGGTATCTCTCGACTGGGTCTCAGCAACGAGGGAACGGTCGTGCATTATGTGAATCGGGTAGAGCATCTGGACGACGCACGCTGGGTCAGTCACTGAACGATGCCTTCAACCCGGCAAGACTCCGTGCAGGCCATCGAGAGGCTGACGCAGATTCTCGGCCAGGAGCGTGTGCGCACGTCTCAGGAGGAGTTGAGTGTCTACGCCTTCGATGGCACCGCCATTCTGCACCAGTTGCCGGCCTGCGTCGTACTGGTCGACGCGGTGGAACAGGTTGCCGACGTGCTGCGCATCGCCTCTGAAACTTGCACACCCGTCGTGACACGGGGATCGGGAACGGGCCTTGCTGGTGGATCGGTGCCGTCGCCAGGTTGTATCGTGCTCTGCCTCGTCAAGCTCAATCGAATCCTCGAGGTCGATACCGCAAACCTCACGATGACGGTAGAGCCCGGCGTTCTGACACAGACCATCGCCGACTCAGCGATGTCGGCGGGACTTTTCTACCCGCCAGATCCCGGATCGATTAAGATTTCGACGATCGGTGGGAACGTGGCGAATAACTCCGGTGGTCTGCGAGGACTCAAGTATGGCGTCACGCGGGACTACGTCATGGCCCTGGATGTGGCCCTTGTGGATGGTCGCAACCTGAAGACGGGAACAAAGTGTGCGAAGGACGTTGCAGGCTTCTCTCTGCGCGATCTCTTCATCGGATCAGAAGGTACGCTGGGGGTGATCACGAAGATCACGCTCAAGCTGATCCCGCCGCCAGAAACCAAGGCAACCATGCTTGGGTTGTTCGATCGGATGACGGACGCAGCACGCACGATCTCCGCCATCATCGAAGCCAGGATTATTCCGTGTACGCTGGAGTTTCTCGATCGCACGACCGTCACCTGTGTGGAGGACTACGCTCACATCGGCCTACCCACCGACGTGGAAGCGCTGACGCTGATGGAGGTGGATGGTCACCCGGCTCAGGTGGCCGAAGCGGCGGATGAGATCGAGAAGATCGCCAGAGCGCACTGTGCCCGAGATGTCCGACGGGCTGGATCCGACGACGAGGCAAGGCAACTGGCCAGCGCTCGCCGAACCGCCTTCAGCGCGCTGGCGCGTCGGGCGCCGACGGTCATCCTGGAGGATGTCACCGTGCCGCGTAGCCAACTGGCGGCGATGGTCGCCGCCGTCGAATCGATCGCTGAGGAGCACGATGTGGAAGTGGGTACTTTCGGCCATATGGGAGACGGGAATCTCCACCCCACCTTCCTCACCGACGAGCGCGATGAACAGCAAATGCATCGAGTGGAAGCGGCTCTGAAGCAGGTCTTCGAGACGGCTGTTGAATTGGGAGGCACGATCACCGGCGAGCATGGCGTAGGGCTGGCGAAGAAACCATTCCTGCCTGGAGCCCTGGGGGATGTGCCTCTCGATGTGATGAGATCCTTGAAAGGGGTCTTCGATCCAGATGGGATCCTCAATCCCGGGAAGATCTTCGATTGACGGCGCCCTCGGAATCGACGCAGGCGTCCCACCTCGACGGCGAGGTCAACCTTCTTCAAGGCCTCGACTATTCCATCGTGCAGCAATGCATGCATTGCGGTATGTGCCTGCCCACGTGCCCGACGTACGTGGAAACCCTCGAAGAGCGATCGTCACCACGCGGGCGAATCGCTCTCATGCGCGCCGTCGCCGACGATCAGCTCCCCGTGACCGTCGACTTTGCCCAGGAGATGTACCTCTGCCTCGGTTGTCTGGCCTGCCAGACGGCCTGCCCGGCCGGCGTGGACTACACCGACCTGTTCGAGCATGCGCGCGCCGAAATTGAGCGGGTGGGGGTTCTTGCGTCGCCTCGCCGACAGGGCATCCGTTCCTTCGCGCTGCGATGGCTCTTTGTTTCGCGCCGGCGGCTGCACGTTCTGGGGCGCTTGTTAGGGCTGTACCAGCGATCTGGGCTCCAATGGCTGGTGCGATCCAGTGGTCTTCTGCGTCTGCTGCCCAAGTCTTTGCGCGAACTGGAACCCCTGACTCCCAAGGTCAGTCGTCGCTCGACCGCCGCCGAGCATGCCTCTCGTTCGCACAACCAACCGACGCTCCCACGCCATCGGGTGGCTTTGCTGTCAGGCTGCGTGCAGGATGTGGCCTTCGCTGAGGTGAACGCCGATACGATTGAGGTATTGCAGGCCCACGGCTGCGAGGTCGTTCTGCCAACCGACCAGCAGTGTTGTGGCTCACTGCACGGCCACAACGGCGAACTCGACCTTGCCCGCCATCTGGCACGCGTCAACATCGACGCCTTTGATCCCGATACGCTCGACGCCATCATCGTCAACGCCGGCGGCTGTGGGTCGCACATGCGTCACTACGATCGTCTTCTTGCCCAGGACGAGTCCTATGCCGATCGCGCTCGAACATGGTCGGCGAAGGTGAGAGATATCCACGAGTTTCTGGTCGAGATTGGTCTGCGTATTCCCACAGTTCCCATCCCGGTGGAGGGAGCCCTTACCTATCACGAATCCTGTCACCTGCGCCATGGGCAGGGGGTGTCCTCGGCGCCTCGTCAGGTCCTTGCCTCGATTCCAGGGCTCGAGGTCGTCGAACTGACCGAAGCGGACTGGTGCTGCGGCAGCGCCGGGGTCTACAACATCACCCAGCCTGACATGTCCATGCGACTGTTGGATCGCAAGATGGGTCATGTCGAACAGACCGGCGCGAGCGTCATCGCCACGGGCAACCCCGGTTGTGCAGTCCAACTGCAGCACGGTCTGCGGCGGTCCGGCGTCGAAGGGGTCGTGGTGCATCCGATCACGTTGCTGGCGCAGGCATACAGACAAGAGCCGGATTCACAACTCGCCGAGGAACACCACAGCTGAATCAACAGAGGACGGGGATCATGAAAGCGTACGGACTGACGCTGCAGTTGAAGGACCGCGCCGACGGGATCGAAACCTACAAGGCTTATCATCGCGAGCCCTGGATCGAGGCGTTGGATGGCCTGCGCACGGTCGGCGTCGAAGAGATGAGGATCTTCCTGCTCGGCCGCAGGCTCTTCATGTATATGGAAACGACAGATGACTTCGATCCCGCGCGCGACTTTGCCCGCTACGTAGAGGCCAATCCAAGGGCAGCCGAATGGGACGAGTTGATGCGCACGTTCCAGGAACCTGTCCACGAGGCTGGTGAAGGCGAATGGTGGGCCTTCATGGAGCCCGTGTTCGATCTGGAGGATCACCTGCCTCGATGATGCACGATCGGCCAACGAGCAGACCCGCAAACCCCTGCTTCTCATCCGGCCCGTGTGCCAAGCGGCCCGGGTGGAGCCTACCGGCACTGTCCGATGCCCTGCTTGGGCGGTCTCACCGGGCTCCGGCAGGCAAGGCGAAGCTGCAGGAGGTCATCATTCGGACACGCGACCTTCTGAGGATTCCCGACGACTACCAGATCGCCGTGGTGCCCGCCTCCGACACGGGGGCAATGGAGATGGCTATGTGGTCGATGCTCGGCGCACGAGGTGTCGACATCGCCGCCTGGGAGAGTTTTGGGCTCGGATGGGTGACGGATGCCACCAAGCAGCTGCCGCTGGATGACGTAAGAGCCCTGACCGCTGACTACGGTGATCTGCCGGATCTGACCGGCCTCGACGGCACACGCGATCTCGTGTTCACGTGGAATGGCACCACTTCCGGTGTGCGGGTTCCCGATGGCGACATCATCAACTCCGATCGCAAAGGGATCACCATCTGTGATGCCACCTCCGCCGCATTCGCGATGGTTCTGCCATGGGACAAGCTGGACGTGACGACCTGGTCCTGGCAGAAGGTGATGGGGGGAGAGGCCGCCCACGGCATGCTCGTTCTTGGCCCACGCGCTGTGGAGAGACTCGAGACGTACACGCCGAAATGGCCGCTGCCGAAGCTGTTTCGTATGACGAAGGGTGGAAAGCTGACGCAGGGCCTGTTTGAGGGCAGCACCATCAACACGCCATCGATGTTGTGTGTCGAGGATGCCCTCGACGGGCTGCGCTGGGCGGAGCAGATCGGTGGCCTATCCGAGCTGACCAAACGCTCGAGCGACAATCTGAACGTCTTTGAGAAATGGGTTGCTCAGCGTTCGTGGATCGACTTTCTCGCCCTGCAGCAGGCGACTCGATCGTCGACATCGATCTGCTTTCGCATCGTCGATGAGTGGTACGAATCGCTCAGCGATGCCGGCCAGGCCAGCAAGGTGAAGGATCTGGTCAAACTGATGGAAGCGGAGCAGGTGGCCTACGACATCGGGGCCTATCGCGACGCACCACCGGGGCTGCGGATCTGGGGTGGCTCGACCATCGAAACGGCCGACGTGGCCGCTCTCACGGGTTGGCTCGACTGGGGATTCGAACAGATCCGCAGTTGAGGGCGGTGAGGCTCAGCGCTTGCGTTTAGCCTGCTTCTTTACGGGCTTTTTCCTCGCGCTCTTTTTCGAGCTCCCTTTGTTGCCTGCCTGCAGCTTGTCCGCCGCACCCACTGAGCCGATGTGCAGTGTGTCGTAGGCTTGCTGAGAGCTCTCGAAGGGCCCCTCGTGCTTCGAGCCGTGCCAGTTCAGATTCGTGAGCATCGGATTTGTCCGACCCGTCTCCTGCTCGCGACGCTGCACGTGCGTTTCCAGTCGCTGCCGGAGGGTTGCCACGAGGCTGGGTTCCTGCGCCGCGAGGTTCCGATTCTCTTCCGGGTCCTCGATCAGGTTGTAGAGCTCCACCTCGGGTTTGAAGTGAAAGTCGGGTTCCAGCGCGACGATCAACTTCCACTCGGGTGTACGCCAGCCATGTTTCCGCATCCACGTGCACTCTGTGATATAGAAATCGGAATAGTTGCTCGACCGGGTGTTGTCGACCATGGGCAACAGCGACTGACCATCGAAGGCGATCTTCGTCTTTCGCTTCAATCCAGCCAGATCGAGGATCGTGGGTATCAGGTCCTGATGAAGACTGTATCCAGACACACGGTGACCGGCGGGCAGTTTGCCTGGGAGTCGCAGAATCAGGGGCACGTGCAGGACATTGTCGTACATGCCGTGGTGATCGAACCAGCACTCATGGTCGTAGAGGGTCTCGCCATGGTCGCCATTGACGACGATGAGTGTGTTGTCTGCTATGCCCAATTCATCTACGCGGGTGAGGATTCGCTGAATCGCGGCGTCCATGTAGGCGACGGCGCCATCATACTGGGCCGTGACGTAGTCCGCATCGGTGAGTCCCGGCGGCATCCAGTCGGCGAAGAAGTCACAGAACGGCTTGAATCCCCAAACCGGGTCCATCGACCGATTTTCCGGGTTGAATTCGTCGCCACTGTAGAACATTCGTTCGAAGGGGCCTGGTGGCAGATAGGGAGCATGGGGATCCATGTGGCGCAGAAAGAGGAAGAAAGGCTCTTTCTCGCCAGCCAGACGCTCGAGCTCAGGGAGGGCCACGTCATTGAGTCGTTCCGCTTTGGGTGAGCGTCCCTCGGCCCAACTGCCCCAGGAGGGGTAGTCGAAGTATTGGTCAAAGCCTCGCGAACTCGCATTTCCTGTAAATCCGACGCAACTGGTGTTGTATCCCTGACCTCGCAGGATTTCGGGCAGTGTCTGAATATGCTCGGGTAGGCCTCCCTTGTGCCGTAGGGCCACCACCGTCGTCGAGAAGCAGTCCAGACCCGTCAGCATCGATGCGTAGGCCGACGTGGTCGGTACGTGAGCCGAGTAGTTCTGTTCGAACAGCACGCCCTGCGAAGCGAGACGGTCCAGATGAGGCGTTGTCAGGCGATGGTAGCCATAGCTGCTCATGTGATCAGCACGCAGGCTGTCGATGCCGAGAAGAATGACGTTGAGAGGCTTTTTGGGAGGCATGGAACTTGACCTTCGGGATAGGCGGCTGTTGCCAGGCACCAAGGGCATGCAATCGACGGCAGGAAATGGCGTCGGGCTACCTTACGGGGGGTCTTTCGGGGCGTCAAGCTACGCCCGGGCCTCTGAGGAGGGCAGTGGGGTCTCTACCGTGCCTGACGCTTGCTCAACAGGGGGATATACGGTTAAGTTAGACGCCCTGTTCTATAATCTGATTCAGCCCCTCCAACACAGGTCACTGAACTGAGCACGATGAAGGCAACCCTTTTCAACGCCCACGGCGGCCCCGAGGTCTTGTCCTACGAGGATGTCTCCGAGCCCACACCCTCTGCTGGCGAGGTTCTGCTGCGCCTGGACGCAGGTGGTCTCAACTACATCGACACCTATCATCGCGAAGGTCTGTATCCGGTAGATCTGCCGTGCATTCCAGGCGTCGAGGGGGCCGGCGTCGTCATCGGACTCGGTGATGGCGTCACGGACGTCAAAGAAGGCGATCGTGTTGGTTTTGCCGGCGCCATGGGCTCCTACGCCGAACAGATCGCAGTGCCTGCGGACCGGCTGATCCCACTCCCAGAGGGATGCTCCAGCGAAGATGCAGCGGCAGTTCTGCTGCAAGGGATGACGGCCCACTACCTGGTGCATGGTTCCTATCGTCTGGGAGCCGACGATACGGCCCTCGTTCACGCCGCCGCCGGTGGGGTCGGGCTTCTGCTGGTGCAGATGGCCAAGAAGCGGGGTGCCCGCGTGATCGGCACCGTGTCCACGGCCGAGAAAGAAGCACTTGCCCGTGAAGCAGGTGCCGATGAAGTCATTCGATACACCGAGACGGACTTCGAAGCCGAGACCCGCCGCCTCACCGATGATGCCGGCGTCGAAGTGGTCTACGACTCGGTCGGCCTTACAACCTTCGACGCAGGCCTCCGCCTGTTGAAGCCCTTGGGCACGATGGTCTTGTTTGGGCAGTCTAGTGGCCCTGTCCCTCCCGTGAATCCGCAGATCCTGAGCGCGGAAGGGTCGCTGTTCCTGACTCGGCCGACCATGGCCCACTATATCCTCACCCGGCAAGCACTCCTCGACCGTGCTTCAGAGGTGCTCAACTGGGTCGCCTCTGGTGAACTTTCGGTTCGCGTCGGCGCACGGTATTCGCTTGCCGAGGCTGGCGCGGCCCATACTGCACTGCAGTCTCGCCAGACGACGGGGAAGGTCCTGTTGCTGCCCTGACAACCGTCCATCCACCCTACGATTTCGACCTCACACGATTCGGATCGCACCGACTCCAATCGTGTTGCCACCGCAGGAGCGACTAGAAACAGATGCAGGACAACGCTGAGAACCCGACCGACGACGCGCAGCAGGCGATGGACACTGCGCAGCCTCAACCCGAGGCTGCCGTGACATCGTCAGTCAAGCCAGATGCTGAGGCGGGCGCTGAAGCGGCACCCGCAGCCTCAGAAGAGGCTGTATCAGCAGCTCCGAACGCCCCGTCTGCGTCGGTTGACTCAACTACAGAGTCCAATGCCTCGACGTCGGTGCCATCGGTGGCCACGGAAAGCACCTCTCCAGTCGTTGCGAGTCCGGAATCCCCTCAGGTCCCCGAAGCTCAGCCTGCCAGTTCGGACGGGCAGACCTCACCCGAGTCGAGCCCCGTCGTCGATGCAGTTGATGCCTCTCAGCCAGCCTCAACAGCGGCAGAAGCTGCTGTCCCGACCCAGCCAACGACCGACGAGACGTCTACTACGCAGGTTGATGCACCAGCCGCTCAGGTCGAGGAATCAGCTGAACAGGCAGAAGAGCCTGCTGCGCAGGTAGACATGGGAAAGCTGCTCGAAGGCGAGAATGTCACCCCGGGCGCACAGATCAAGGCCAGTGGGCGGGTCAGTGGCGTGTTAGTGCGGGTAGGAGACGAAAACAGCTTCCTCGATTTTGGCGGGCGTTCGGAAGGGATTCTGTCGACGAGCGAATTGAAGGGGGAAGATGGCGAGTTGGCCTTCGCCGTGGGCGACCCCCTCGAAGCTTTCGTTGTCAGCGCCGCTGACGAGGTCCGTCTGTCCCGCTACCTCAAAGGCGAGGATCGCGAGGCCGATATGCTCTACAAGGCCTTCAAGTCGGGCACTCCCGTCGAAGGCCGAGTCATGGCGGTCAACAAGTGGGGGCTGGGCGTTGAATTGGCAGGTACACGTGCCTTCTGCCCGATTTCCCAGATCGACACGTCCTTCGTGCAGAATCCGGAGGAATACCGTGACAAGACGATGCAATTCAAGATCATTCGATTCAGAGATCGCGGTCGTAGCATCGTCCTGTCTCGTCGAGCACTGGTGGAAGTGGAGCAGGAGAAACACGCCACTACGGTTCGGGCACAGATCGCCGTCGACGCGGTGCTCAACGGAACCGTGACACGCCTGGAGTCGTTCGGTGCCTTCGTCGACCTGGGTCATGGCGTGGAGGGCTTGGTACACGTCTCGGAATTCAAGCATGAACGTGTCGGCCATCCACAAGAGGTCGTTGAGTCCGGACAGGAAGTGAAGGTGAAGGTTCTTGAGGTCAAGAGTCTGGGCAGCCGTCGTAAAGAGCGGATCTCGCTGAGCCTGAAGGCTCTGGAGGCGGATCCCTGGGGTGAAGTTCGGGCCCAGTTCCCGCAGGGCAGCGTGGTGAACGGCAAGATTGAATCTCTCGAATCATATGGCGCCTTCGTCGAGCTTGCCGAGGGTGTACGTGGGCTCGTCCACGTGTCTGAAATGGCTGATAAGCGCGTGAATCATCCACGAGACGTGGTCTCCGTCGGCGACGAGGTGAAGGTTGCCGTCGTCGAGCTCGACAACCGTCGCAAGCGGCTGCGCCTTTCGATTCGCCGCGCAGAGCAGATGGAGGGTGAGGCCAATCTCAAGGAATTCACCGACCGGCAGCAGCGAGAGCAGGAGGAGGCCGGTAGCGCCAATTCGGCCATGCTCGAGGCACTGAAACGCGCACAACTCATCGGCTGACACGGTCAGATCATGAGCCCTACCCCCAACGCCGTTCTCAGCCCTGCCGGCTGGGAGCGGCTTCTATTTCCCACCGACTACGATCCCGATGCCCGCCTCGGTTACTACGGCCCGTATGGCGGCTGTTTCGTGCCGGAGATCCTGTACACGACGATGCAGGAATTGACCGCCGTCTTCGACCAGGCGCGTCGCGATCCGGCGTTGTGGGCAGAGTTCGTCAGCGTGATGAGCACCTATTCCAGCCGTCCCACGCCCGTCACACATCTTGAGCGGCTCAGCGAGCGTCTTGGGGGCGCTCAGATCTACCTGAAACGCGAAGATCTCAACCAGACCGGTGCCCACAAAATCAACAATGTCATCGGCCAGGGACTGCTCATGCGCCGCATGGGGAAGAAGCGGGTCATCGCTGAAACCGGTGCCGGCCAACACGGCGTGGCCACGGCGACGATGGCCGCGAGATTCGGTCTGGAGTGCACGATCTACATGGGGGCTGTCGACGTGGAACGGCAGCGTCCGAATGTCTTCTGGATGGAGCAGCTCGGGGCGCGGGTGGTTTCGGTGGAAGACGGTTCAGCAACGCTGAAAGACGCCATCAACGAATGCCTCCGCGATTGGGCCTTCTCCATGGAGGACACCCACTACGCACTCGGTACCGCTTGCGGGCCCCATCCTTTCCCGCAGATGGTCGCCTGGTTCCAGAGACTCATCGGAGAAGAGGCCCGCGCCCAGATGGCAGAGGGGCCGGGGCTGCCAGAATGTGTGTACGCGTGTGTAGGGGGTGGTTCGAACGCGACGGGCATGTTTCTCGGATTTCTCGATGACGAGGTCGAACTGGTCGGCGTAGAGGCGGGCGGTGAGGGGATCGACAGTGGTCGACATGCGGCCCGTCTGGTCGGCGACGATGCCCGACCCGGCATCGCCCAGGGATACAAGACCTATTTCCTGCAGGACGAGGAAGGGCAGATGCGCCATACCCACTCGGTCTCGGCAGGCCTCGACTATATCGGTGTGAGTCCGATTCTCGCACACCTCGGCGACACAGGGCGAGTGCGATTCGAAGCCGTTACCGATGACGAGGCGATCGCTGCCCTGCGCCTACTGATGGAGACGGAGGGGATCATCGGGGCTCTCGAGAGCACACACGCCGTAGCGGGTGCGATTCGCGAGGCTCCCACGATGAAAAAAGATCAGCGAATCCTGATCAATCTCTCGGGGCGTGGAGACAAAGATATCTTCACGATTGGGGACGCCCTGGGCGACGACAACTGGCAACAGTTCCTGCGCCGCCGCGGGCAGGGGGCATAACATGGATCTGGAGGCCTACATCCGCTCTCGCCTCGCTGGCGATCGTCGCGTGTTGCTCATGACCCACGTCATCGTGGGTTATCCGTCTTTGGAAGCGAATCGTGCGATGCTCGCCGCGATGGCCGACGCCGATGTCGACCTGGTGGAACTGCAGATGCCCTTTTCAGAGCCCGTCGCCGATGGCCCCACCTTCGCCCGTGCGAACCAGGAGGCCCTGGAAGCTGGGCTACAGATGGACGATTACTTCGCCTTCTTCGAAGAGGCGGGCCAGTTGTGTCCTTGTCCTCGACTGATGATGGGTTACTACAATCCCATCTTTCAGATGGGGCATGAAGCCTTTTGCGAACGCCTGCAGAACGTGGGTGGTGCAGGGTTCATTCTTCCCGATCTACCCTTCGAGGAGTATGACGACCTGTTTCCGTTGAGCCAACAGCATGGGTTGACTTCGATCCTGTTGATGACCCCCACGAATCACACAGATCGGCTTCGGCAGATCGGTGAACACGCACGAGGATTCGTCTACGCCGTTGCGCGCAAGGGAGTCACCGGGTCACGGACCCAGATGGAAGAAGAAGGAGGCGTCTTCGATCTGCTCTCACGGTGTCGAAGTGCGACGCAACTGCCTCTGGCCCTGGGTTTCGGACTGAGCAAGGGAGAGGACCTCCGGTTGCTCCACGACAGCGAAGCCGACGTGGGCATCGTAGGGTCTGCGTTGCTGCGTTCCTGGGAGGAAGAGGGCGAGCAGGGATACGCACGTCTGCTGACGGAGCTTGCCCAGGCGCGCTGATACAACTCTGCACGTGTTTGGGTCAGGCTGCCTCTGCCTGATCTCGCAACCTCTCCAAGTATTCCCGATAGTCACAGTTCGGCAGGCGAGCGATGAGTCGCTGGAAGCCATCGGCATCGATGAAACCCTGTTCGAAGGCGATCTCTTCGAGGCATGCGATCTTCAACCCCTGCCGCTGTTCGATTGCTTCGATGAAATTGCTCGCCTCCTGCAGGCTCGACGGTGTGCCCGTATCGAGCCAGGCGATTCCGCGACCCAGTCGAGTGACCTCGAGATCTCCGCGTTCCAGATACGTGCGATTCACGTCGGTGATCTCCAACTCCCCACGTCCCGAAGGGCGCAGCGCCCGGCACACATCGGCCACGTCTGCCCCGTACAGATACAGGCCAGGTACGGCGTAGTTCGACTTGGGTTGGGGCGGCTTTTCTTCGATGGCGATAACGCCGCCCTCCGCATCCAGTTCGAGGACGCCGAAGTCCTGAGGATTGCTGACGTAGTATGCGAAGATGCGACCTCCCGCCTGGAAGGCGGACACATCGCCCGCGAAGCCACGATCCGATCCATCTCGGCCTCCCTGGAAGTAATCTCCATAGAAGATGTTGTCGCCGAGAATCAGGCAGGCCGGCTCGCCGGCAAGGAACTGCTCGGTCAGAAGGAAGGCCTGGGCGATTCCCTCCGGCTTCTCCTGTACGACATAGGTGAACTCGACGCCGAGATCGGATCCATCTCCGAGGAAATCCTCGATGATCGGTAGATCACGAGGTGTCGAGATGATGCAGATCTCTTTCATGCCGCCCAGCATCAACGTCGACAGGGGATAACAGATCATGGGTTTGTCGTAGATGGGCAGCAGTTGTTTGCAGACGATGCGAGTCAACGGATAGAGACGTGACCCCGTCCCGCCGGCGAGGATGATTCCCTTCATAGGGTGTGCCTAGTCCATGTGGAGACCGCCATTGACGTCGACGATCTCTCCGGTGATGTGAGTAGCGTCATCGCTGGCAAGAAACAGCGCACAGCGGGCGACATCTTCGGGATGGCCCTTGGAGCCCAACGGAATCTGTTGGGCCAGAGCCGCGTGATCGGGGGACAGGCCGCGCGTCATCTGCGTGTCGATGACGCCAGGGGCGATGGCATTCACTCTCACACCATGGGGGGCAAGGATCCTGGCCAGGTGCACGGTCAGGTTGGACACACCTGCCTTGGCTGCCGAATAGGGGGGGCCGGCGGCAATGCCGCCGTTCTTGGCTGCCAGTGAGGACATGTTGATGATGACTCCCTTTCCTCGATCCTGCATGTGGGGCATCACGGCCTGCGCACAGAAAAAGGGCCCGCGCAGGTTGATCGCCAGGAGTCGATCCCACGTCTCTTCATCACAATCCTGAGCCGTCGTGAAGACGAGGTAACCTGCATTGTTGACGAGGATATCTAGGTGGCCGAATTCTTCGATCACCTTTGTTACACCTGCTCGGCAGGCAGCAACATTGGCTACGTCGAGGGGCAGAGAGAAACTGCCCGAACTCAGCGTCGCAGCCATGGCGGCGGCGCCCTCCGTATCGATGTCGGCGACGGCCACCTTGGCTCCTTCGGCGGAAAAACAGGTGCAGATCGCCGCACCGATCCCTCGGGCGCCACCCGTGACCAGCGCCGTGCGCCCCTGCAGTCTTCCGCTCATGATGGTTCCCTGGGTAGCAGGTCAGTTCGAAGTGTAAGACGAAACATCAGCCGACCAGTTCCTTCGTCAGAGCCATTTCATAGGACCATAAGAATCGATACCGCGCTGACCCCGATGCCGAGTGCCGCCAATCGGCTAAGAGGTTCACGCCAGATGAAGTGGGCGCACAGCCCATCGAGGATCACCACCAGACACCCATGGGCCGGGAAGAATCGGGTGCCCTCCAACTGGCTCAGTGCAGTCAGCAAAACGGCCAGTGCCACAAGATTGTAGATGCCGATGGCACTGCCCATCCACAAGTCACGTGCCTGCGGACGGTATCGGGTCAGCAGGACGATCCCGCCTCCGAGACCACCGGCTGTTGCCGCACAAAGCATCAGAACGATCAATCGCTGTGAGTCGAGACCGGCATAATGTACCCAACGAAGACAGACCTGGCTCAGCCCCTGGGTGAGGAAGACGATCGCCGCCGCTGCGAGCAAGGCCCACATGCCCGCATATCGATGCGGAATCGAGGTCTGCGTCGTGAGGGCCACGCCCGCCAGAGCCAGCAGGATGCCGCATGCCTGCCAGACAGAGATCGTTTCGCCCCACAAGAAAACGGAGGCCACCACGGGACAGAGGATGGCCAGGCGGAAAGCGGTCAACACGATACTGACCGGTGCCCGCTCCAGCGCTCGCGTCATCGTCCACATGGAGACGATGAAACTGACGCCCATGCACCCGCCAACCAGCAGAGCCGGTGCGGTCACCTCCAAGACGCCTTGCACGTGAAGGGCGAGACCCAGGGTGGCGGCCAGAACGACATAGTTGGTCGTCACCACCGTTGGCGCATGACAGCGACGGCGTTGTGACCACTTGAACAACTGGCCGAAGCCGAAAGAGAGGAAGGACGCCAGGATTAACCAGAACACGGGGTAGGACAGTAGGCGGCCACCACCTGCGATGCAACCGGCCCGTATATTGTTGCCCTCCCGTCTGTTCTGTCTACGAGGACCTCCATGTCCAAACGTGTACACAATGCAGAAGCGGCCGATGTGGTTGATCTGCACGTGGCGATGGGAATGGCCTGTCTGCTGGGGTTGCTCGTGTTCGCCGTCGCCTGGGTGTGGACCCATGGATCTCGAGTCGCTTACTGCGTCGGACCCGCCATGTTTGCCGCCGTCTTTCTGTCAGCGATCCTCGGGGCGGGCATTCCGCTGCTGTTTCGGTCCCTGCGAATCGATCCTGCCATCGCTTCAGGGCCTCTGATCACCACCCTCAATGATGTGGTATCCCTGCTCATCTATTTTGGCGTGGCCCTCTTTGTCTTCTCCTGGATGGCATGAAACGATCGATGTCGTGGCAGGGGCTGTCTCTGATGGGCTGTTTGCTGATCAGTTCCTGTGTCAGCATCAAGCGGCCGGTACCCGATCCGATGGGACAGGTCTCCATTCACATTCGACATCTCTTGCACGGAAGGTCCGGCCCCGATCATCGCGACACGCCACGAGATCGTTACCGGCAGTCCATGCTGGTGCGGTTTTATAGGTCTCGTGATGATCGACCGGCCTGGGTCGGACCTCGCGGCGTTCTGAGCCAGGCTGACCAACTGATTCAGGCCGTCGAAGCGGGGGCTGGCGTGGGACTGCCGGGGGAGCTCTATCGGCTCGTCGAGCTGCGTGAGGCCGTTGAGGCGTCCAGAGGCCCTCGTGACGCAGAATATCTTGCACGGGTCGACCTGGCCCTGAGCGAGACCTTTATCGTGTATGCCGACCACATTCGTCGCGGCCTCGTCGATCCGAGGACGGTGAATGAGCACTGGCACGTGCCCGATCGACGCACCGATCTTGCTGGGCTGCTCACGACCAGCCTTTCCCTGCAGAATGTGGGACCGGCCCTGGGTCGGCTCCAACCCCGCAGATCGGTCTATTCCGAATTGGGGCGCTTCCTCAGAGAGAGCTCAGATCTCAGACGCAACAAGCTGGAGGCCAACCTCGAACGCTGGCGTTGGCTGCCGCGTGATCTGGGCAGTGACTATCTCCTGGTGCGCCTGGCGGCCTTCGAACTGGATTGGATTCGTGCCGGCGTCCAACAGCCGACTCGGAGGGTGATCGTGGGCACGCCCTTTCAGCGAACGCCATCCTTTGCCAGCCAGATCACGGACATTGTGGTCCATCCCTTCTGGCACGTACCCGCGTCGATCGCACAGCATGAGCTGGTTCCGCGCATATCCCGGAATCCGGATTTCGCTCGTGCAGCTGGATTCCGCGTCCTGCGCGACGGCCGGCCCGCCGAACTGATGAACGTCGATTGGGGAGATTCCTTGCAGACGAGACGTCTGCTGTTCGTACAGGCCCCCGGCGGGGGAAATCCGCTCGGCTCGGTGAAATTCAACCTCCCCAATCCCTTCTCCATCTTCCTCCACGATACGCCCGTCAAGTCGCATTTCACAGATCAGGAACGAGATCTGAGCCACGGGTGCGTTCGTGTCGAAGGCGCCATCGAACTGGCTCGACAGATTCTCGGGTCACGTGCGCCGCTCTTTGATTCACTGCTCGCAAACCACCAGACGGGGGCCGTCTCACTGGGCCGGCCCCTTCCTGTTTTCTTCATCTACTGGACCGTCGACGTCGTCGACGGTGAACTGCGTGATCTCGAAGATGTCTACGACGAGGACTCAGCCCTGATCAACGCATTGCACACGGTCTCCCGAACGCCGCACACGCGTGGCTGGCTCGACTCCGATCGACGCCCGAGCCACTTGCGTCCCTCGCAGGATGGCGGAACTTAGTTCACAAGGGGGTGAGGCATATGCGCAATGTGATCGGTGTCATTCTCGGAGGTGGACAGGGCGCGCGGCTGTTTCCGTTGACTGAGTATCGCTCCAAGCCCGCAGTTCCGATCGGGGGCAAATACCGGCTCATCGACATCCCGATCAGCAACTGTATTCACTCGGGTGTCGACAAGATCTTCGTACTGACCCAGTTCAATTCAGGTTCTCTGAATCGCCACGTAAGTCTGACGTACCGGTTCGACAGTTTCGGCGAAGGATTCGTCGAGATTCTCGCTGCCGAACAGACGATGGAGGACATGAACTGGTATCAGGGAACAGCTGATGCCGTACGCAAGCAACTTCGCCGCATCCACTCGCGTCGTGGCAATGAGGTGTTGATTCTATCGGGCGACCACCTCTACCGCATGGATTACCGGCCATTTGTCGAAGAGCATCGGCAGCGCCAGGCAGATGTCAGCATCGCCGTTAAACCCGTCCGACGCGAGCAAGCTTCTGAACTCGGCATTCTGCAGGTGAACGAAGAAGGGCGGATCGTCGCTTTCTGTGAAAAACCACAGACCGATGAGGAGCTGGATGCGTTGCGATTGCCTCAAGCCCCCGGCGACGATCCGGAGGCGTGTTATCTGGCCAGCATGGGCATCTACATCTTCGAACCTCAAGTTCTGACAAGTCTGCTCGTCAGCGTTCCCGAGGACGACTTTGGGCGACATATCATTCCCAAGGCGATCGAATCGCTCAACGTGTATGTCCACACCTTCGACGGATATTGGGAAGATATCGGCACCATTGGTGCCTTCTATCGCTCGAACATCAGTCTCGTTGAGTCTGCGCCCTCCTTCGAGTTCTATCACCCGAACGCTCCCATCTACACACGACAGCGGTTTCTCGCCGCCACGAAGATGCACGGTTGCCGAGTCAGTCGGGGCATCGTCGCCGAGGGATGCATCTTCGAGGACGCATCCATCGAAGATTCCGTCATCGGCGTGCGTTCCGTCATCGGCGCAGGCGCGACGGTTTCGCAGTCTATCGTGATGGGGGCCGACTACTACCAGACCCCAGCGGACAAGGAGCGAGATGCAGCCATGCATCTGCCGTCCGTCGGAATCGGGGCGGGCAGTGTCATTCAGTGGGCGATCATCGACAAGAATGCGCGAATTGGCGAGAACGTCGTTATCAGCAATACCGATGGAGTCGTGGAAGCCGACGGCGAGGGGTACTATATCCGGGAGGGGATCGTGGTGATCCCGAAAGATGGTGTGATCGCTGACGGGATGAAGATCTGACGTGCAGCGCCCTCTCCGGCAGTGCCTTGCCGGCCTACTGACCCTGGTCGTTGTCCTGGGCGCCTGTGAGCAGGCCTCCGACGAGCCTGCTGAACCGGTGGATTCCGTCGACGTGGGGAAGAAGCTGTATCGCGACCACGGGTGTGCCTTGTGTCATGGAGAGGGTGGCCTCGGTGACGGCCGGGTGGCGCGCTCTCTGGATCCACCGCCAAGAGACTTTTCCAAGTCCGACCAGTTCGCCCTCGGCCACACGGTGGACGCCGTTGCCGAGGCGATTCGTACGGGCGCAGGAGGTCGTGGGGCCATGCCGGGTTACGGACATCTCTCAGAAACGGACCGTCGTGCACTGGCGGTGTTCATCGTGTCCCTGGCCGAGGCACCCCATGAGTAGGTTCTGCGTCAGCTGTATGGCCGCCCTGTTGGTGACCCTTTCCTCCTGCGGTCATGCCGAGCGCGATTCTGATGATGGTGAGATCTACAGCCATCTCGGCGCCGATTTCGAACTCACCGACCACCGGGGGCGGCCGTTTCGACTGAGCGAACACGAGGGGGTTTCCCTCCTGTTCTTCGGGTTCACGTCCTGTCCTGATGCCTGCCCGCTGACCATGTCCAGACTGGCGTCGTTGATGAAGGACGTGCCTGCTGACAAGGTCTCCGTGCTGTTTGTGAGTGTCGATCCGCGCCGCGATACGCCAGAACGTTTGGCACAATACGGTGCATCGTACGATTTTAGGTTTATCGGGTTGACCTCCGAGGACCCGTCCCGGATTCCCCCGATCGCACGCGCTTTCGCCGCGGGTCTGCAAAGAACGAGCGAGGGCACGATCGACCATTCGTCCCGAATTTATCTGCTCGATAGCCAGCACCGGGTTCGCGACGTTTTTGCCAGCGATGATGATACGGCTCACATGGCTAAGGTGATTGGCTCCGTCATCGACTGAAAACTGCCGTCTACAGCTTTCGTCTGTGGCGCTAGGTTCCACTCATAGAGGATGCGCAATGAAAACGATGTGTCCGTGGCACCGCTGTGTCTCTCCCGTCCATCATCTCAGACAATCGTCTGGGATATCGCTTGGTCGATGGTTTGGGTTGGCAGCCATCCTCCTCATCCACGCACGACCGGGCGCGGCACACGAGATCAATACGTCCTACTCCGTCGTTTCCGTCAGAAGCGACAGTGTTCGGCTGATTCTGTCCATCGATGAGGCAGATCTGATTCGTCTGGATCCGCAGATCGACGTCAACGGGGATGGGCTGTTGTATCGGGATGAGGTGCGGGGTGGCGGGGAAGCGATGGCATTGAAGCTGCAGGACCGGTTGTCGACAGAGGTCGACGGTGAGCCACACACACCAGAAATGCTGAGCGCGGCGCCAGAGGTCGACGTAGATGGGAACTTGTTCCTGCGCATCGTGTATGACGTGCCGCTGGCCGACGAACCACCAGCCACTCTCGTGCTGGATCTCGAGAAATTCTTGCAGGCCCCTCTGCTGGATGAGCATAAGAATCTGGTTCGTGTCTTTGTGGCGAGTGATCAACCGGAGTTGCTGGCTGTATTGTCCGCTTCATCCCCGGTCGGCCGATTTCAACTGCGGGAAGAGGTCGACCTGCTCGCCCAGGTCATGCATTTCGTCTGGCTTGGTGTCGAACACATCTTCATCGGCTACGACCACATCATGTTTCTGGCGGCCCTCATCGTGATCGGCTCGCGCCTGGGGCCCTTGGTGAAGATCGTCTCCGCCTTCACCGTGGCTCACAGTATTACGCTGATCCTGGCGGCCCTTGAGATCGTTTCTTTACCGACGCGATGGGTCGAGGCAGGGATCGCCCTGAGTATCGCCTACGTGGCCCTCGAGAATTTCTGGATCCGCGGCGCCTCCCACCGATGGATGTTGACATTCGCCTTCGGTTTCGTGCATGGCTTCGGTTTCGCGAACGTTCTTCGTGATCTCGGATTGCCATCGCAGGGATTGGTGCCCAGTCTGCTGGCCTTCAACGTGGGCGTCGAGATCGGCCAGGTCGTCATCGTGGCGATTCTTCTGCCGGGAATTTTGTGGGCGGCAAAACATGGGCATCAACAGCGACTGGTGCAGGTCGCCTCGGCCGTGATTCTGCTGTTTGGGGTTGGATGGTTCGTGGAACGTGTCTTTGATCTGTCGTATATGCCGATTTAGATCACGACATGAGCGCCAGAGGACGCGCGGTCCAGGGCAACTGACGGCTACTCAGCCTGCGGCCGGCGGATCGGGTAGATCGCCAGGATCGCCCTGGGCAGCGGCATCGTCTGTGTCGGATTCTGCTGTCACTGCAGCGTCGTCAGGCTCTTCGTCGCGCGGGCGCATCGGGGCGGGTGCGCCGCCCGCTGTGTCCAACTGGTGCTGGTACACCCGCTGCACGATCTCTTTCTCAACCGTCGACGGCAGGGCCTCGAACTGCATCTTCACCAGTTGTTGTCCCCCGAGCACCGCCTCCGTGCTGACAGCGCGACACGCGACACCGGCGAGGGGGAACTCGTCCTCGAAGGTGGGGTCGACCATCCAGAGCCACTCCGCCTCGCCATCCTCCGCGGTCACACTTCCCGGCGGCAGACTCCCGGCGATGATGGTGAGAGCCAGTCCGCCCGCTGACAGATTCTCGACCCGGCCGTGCAGCCGGGGCGCCTGCGCAGGGATCTGAGTCGAATCCGTGTCATCATCAGCCTCAGCTGCGTCCTCGGGCTCCGGTGCCGGCGTTTCCTGAGTGGCTTCTGCATCTTCGTCCAGCAGTGCGATCGCTGCCGCGTCGTCTTCAACCTGCGTCTGATGCAGACCATACAGGTCGATGGGGAAGTCGACGTGGATCCGATAGAAGTCCCGATTCTGCATCCGCTCGATCCTGATGGCATGAGGGACGGTCAGATTCCCGCCATCCACGGACGCCACGAGCGTATGGAAGTGATACTCCGTATCCCCCTCACGCCAGAATCGTACGTCGATTTGCTCACCACGACGGATCTGATGGCCTTCTGTGCCCCGGCGAAGAAGAGGGGACAACTCCATCACGGTTTCGTCCCGCTCCAGAACGAGCCAGGGGACGAGAATCTCCTCATGCGTCGTTTCGTCATAGTCGCTGATCATCACCGTCTGGCCGCGATCGATCTGTCGCGTGGAGATCAGTGCCTGATCGGTGGGTAACTGGTCAAACCCCAGATCCTCGCGCAGGCGGGCGATCTGTCGCAGACGCTTGTGCTGTGGATGGCGATGCGCCAGATCCTGCGCATAGGCACCCACCTGGCGTTCGAAGGTGTGAGCCGAGGAGATCAGACGCTCGGGCTGCTTGAGTTTCCGAGCACGGGTGATTCGTTTAAGAAGCCGGGTCTGCCCCTCGCTGATGCCGGCCTCCTGGCACACGGCAAGAAACTCGGCATGCCGCCTTTTCCGCTGGCGATAGAGTCGGTACACATACAGGCTGACGAGGATGGCCAACCCGATCCACAGCAGATACCACACCGTCGTCGTGAACAGGGTCGGCTCGGCCGACCGGGGCCGCAGCAGCGGCAGGATTTCCTTGAGAGAGCCTTGGTTCACCGGTAAGGCCTGTCGATGGTTAGGAGACGGACGACTCGAACTGTCGATTAGAGAGATGGAGCGATGGCGACAGGATGCGTGGCACAAGAGCATGCGCCGCAAGTGATTGGGGCGCTGAACGTTGTGAATTCATGATACCATGAGGTCCACCAAATCGTCAATCAAGATCTCCTATATGTCGTTGACCGAGTCGAAACTTCGGTCAACCTATAGATCACTAGATGTCGTTGACCGAGTCGTCTTCAGGGTGACGGCGAGCTGGTCGCAGACGCCAATCGTCCATCTTCAGAGCCTTCAGCTTTTCGCCATCGATTTTCACGCCCATGCCAGGCTCGGTGGGCAACTCCACGAATCCATCCTTGAAGGCGAGGGGCTCCTCAAACAGCTCGGTTCCATCGCCACCTCCAAACTCCTGGATCAGGAAATTCGGGACCCCCGCCATGGCATGGACGGAGGCGACCACGCCGAGCGGGTCTGAGGCGGAATGAGGTGCCAGCGATAGGTAGTGGATCTCGGCGAGAGAGGCGATCTTCCGCATCTCAAGGATGCCGCCACAGTGGCGGATATCCGGCTGTAGCACGGCAGCTGCTCGTTTCTCACAGATCTCCCGGAATCCCCATCGCGTTGTATTCCGTTCGCCGGTGGCAATGGGGATCGACGTGGACTGGGCGATGTCCAGCAGGGCATCCACATTCTCCGGATGGGTGGGCTCCTCCACAAACATTGGTCTCAAAGGCTCCAACTCGGGCAAGACCATGCGAGCCATGGCGGGACTCACGGCCCGGTGGAAATCGAGGGCCACATCTACTTCCTGCCCAACCGCCTCCCGCACTGCTGCAACTCGTCGAACCGTCTTGTCCACCATGGCGGGTGTGTCGATATAGCGCACCGGTTCGGGGAAGGGGCACATCTTCACCGCCGTGAATCCCTTTTCCACAGCCCGCAGCGCACCCTCGGCGTACTTCTCTGGCTCTGGGCCACCTGTCGAGGAATACACGCGAATCTTGTCGCGAACCGACCCCCCGAGCAGACGCCAGATCGGGGCCCCGAGGGATTGCCCGAGGATATCGAGACAGGCCATGTCGATGCCGCTGAGCGCTGCCAGCAGGATCGGCATCTGGCGGCTGTAGCTCGAGCGGAAGATGACCTGCCAGTGGTCTTCAATCTGACGCGGGTCTTTGCCCACCAGATAGTCGGACATATCGAGGATCGCTCGCTCTACGGTCCGTCCATGCTCGTAGTTCATAGGCGCACCGATGCCGGTCAAGCCTTCATCCGTGTGGATCTGAACGATCAACCCCCGACGTTCAATCGGCGTGACATATAGACTCGAAATTTTCATACAAGTGCCTCAGTAGCAATGAGTTAGGTCATGCATCTCTCGTGGATATGAACTCCTCGACCCGGGGCCGTGTGGGGATCGAATGCTGAGCGCCGACGATTGTCACGCAAAGGGCGGCGGCGGCACTGGCCATTCGCAACGCCTGCTCGTCGGTTTCAAAACGCTTGATCCCAGAGTGGGTGATCCCAGAACGGGCCACTTCTGCCAGATAGAACCCGACGAACGTGTCTCCAGCGGCCGTGGTGTCGACCACCTCGCCGGCATCCTCGGCCGGAATCCGGATTGATGGCTGCCCGGGCGCCTCGAAGATCGCCCCCTTGGCTCCAAGGGTCAGCAATCGTTGAGTCTGCTGGGGGACGTGTTCCTTCAGTCGAGCGAGTGTCTTTTCGGGCACCCCCTCGGGATCTGTCTCGGCGTGGTTGTGAGCGTTGGCCTGGTGCCGGTCGAGTTTCGCCGACGCGCCGCAGATGGACGCCGCTTCGGTCTCATTGACGATGAGAAGATCCACACACTCCAGATCGGTTGCCGCAATGTCCGGTGTAAAGGGGGCCGGGTTGAAAACGACGAACAGTCCTCGATCTTTGGCCTCGGATAGTAGTGAGATTCTTCGGCTTATCTCATTTTGGAGCAACAATATAGTGCCCTGTTCCGCTTCCCTAAGTGTCGTCGAGATCTGTTCGTCATCGATGGCGTGATTTGCACCAGGAAACAGCAGAATCGCGTTCTCGCCGCCCGTTTCCTCCACTTGGATGATTGCATGACCCGTGGGCAGATCCGAATCGACGACGATCCAACGGGTGTCGACACCCATCTGGGATAGGGCGTCCACCATCTGCCGGCCGTCTTCGCCGACGCGTCCGGCGTGCCGGACCCGGGCCCCTGCCCGGGCAAGCGCGACCGATTGATTGGCACCCTTGCCACCCGCGAAGATCTCATACCTGGTCGAGGGCAGGGTCTGCCCCGGACGGACGATGGTGGGCATCGTGTAGACATGGTCGAGATTGAGGGAGCCGAAGTTCAGGATCTGCGTCACCTCACACCGCCTTCTCAGGCATCGATCTGAGAGAGAGCCACTCGCGCCCCTTCCTGCAGCAGTCGCATGTCGTTGGTCAGATCGATGAAGAGGAAGCCCTCCTGGATGCGGCGGGTTGTCGTCGGGCCATCGGCAGTAGGAATCCCGCTGGGTGTTCCTGCACGTTCGCACCCTTGCCGGAAGGCCTGAAGTGCCGCCTCATGGGGTTCGCTTCCTGTCTCGACCCCCATGGACATGGCCAGATCGCCCGGACCGAGAAAACCGATGTCCACACCGTCAATGGCGGCGATGGCTTCCGCATTCCCGATGCCCTCGAGATCCTCGATCTGAGGAATGCACAGAACATCGTCGTTGGCCAGTTGACGATAGTTTGGATCGAGCAGGCTGCACCGTCCCGTACCCACCGATCGGCTACCGCGGGGTGGATAACGCATGGCCGAGGCGATGGCCTCAGCCTGCTCGGGCGTGCTCACATGGGGAAACACAATGCCCCTGGCCCCCGCGTCGAGAAGGCGGCCGATGGTGGTCGGTTCGTGGTCCCACGCTCGCACCAGGGGAAGAGCGCCTCTGGCTTCGATTGCACGCAAACAGTGGGCAATTTCGCCCAGATCGTAGACCGTGTGCTCAGCGTCGATGCACAGCCAGGAGAAACCGGCAACGGCGAGGGTTTCAGCCACCAGAGGTGACCCCAGATTGAGCCACGTTCCCACGCTGGGTTTGCCATGCTCCAGCGCCTGCCGAATCACATTGTCCATTGTGTTCAAGACCCCTTGCCGTCAAGCATTCCGCGAACCTGACCTGCGACCCAGTTGGCGGCCTCGTCGATCATGATCCGTCCCTTGCCTGGCGTGGCCAGATCTCGGGCTGCGTAGTGATAGGGGGCATCCTTGTCCCGGTAGTTCTCGTTCTGGATGTCGAAGGTCTGTGCATCGTAGTCGACACCATCCCAATGGGCATTCTCAGGAAAGGCAGCCAGGGCCATAGAGGTTTCAAACTCTGCCGCGTGTGCGGGACAGTCATTCGACTCAAGGTGTTCGGCGACGAACTCCTTCGAATACGCTTCCCAGTAGGAATGGAAACGAATATCGATACCCAGTTTCTCGCTGAAGCCCGCGACCTCATTGCGCAGTGGCCCATTTCCTGCGTGACCGTTACAGATGAAGATGTGTTCGACACCGTGGCGTTTCAGACTTTCGCAGGTATCGAAGGCCACGGAGAAGAAGGTGTCCGGCCGCAGACTCAGTGTGCCTTTCCACTCCATCCAGTGTTCGCTGATGCCGACGGGCATCGGTGTTGCGACCACGACATCGGGGAACAAAGACAGGGCGGCTTGTTCTGCCACGACCAGGGCGCTCACCGTGTCGTGCTCCATGGCCAGGTGTTCGTTGTGTTGCTCCGTGCTACCCGTCGGCAGGATCGCTGCCTTCATCTGACCGGCGGCAAGGCGTTCGCGCACCTGCCTGCGCGTGAGTTTCCATAAGCGTACTTCACCAGTGATCACGTATATGTGCCTTTCTTTGCCCGCTTCTCGGGGGTGGTCTATAATGCGCAACTACGGCAACGGTTGAGAGCATTCAAGAGGGACAACGTAGACAAATGGCCAACACTGCGGAAGAAGCAATCCATCTGACCCGTGCGAAGGGGATCCAGTGGTGAGTGATTCTGACCTGAGAGAGCAACTCAAGACGGTACATGCCTACGCCGTCACGCCCTTCAGCGCGGACGATGTACTGAAGGTCGACGAAGAGGGATTCGCCGCAAATCTCGAGTTTCTCGTGGCGGCTGGCGTGCGCGTGATCAATGTCGGTGGCGGAACCGGCGAGATCGACGCTCTGACGAACCCCGAGTTGGAACAGATCACGCGCATCGCCCTGGCTACGCTCGGTGAGCGTGCGCTCGTGACACCGACCCTTCCCGGCAACAGTGGGGCGGCGGTGGAGATGGCCCTGCGCTATCAGGAGATGGGAGCCCGCGTCTGCCTCGCCATGGCTCCCTACCAGCGTCATAGCATACCCGATGACGCGGAAGGGATCATCGATCATCTGTCGCTGATCGGTGAACGTGTGCCGGGGCTGCGACTGCTGCCCTACAACACGCAGGGCTGGTCAGCTGACTTCTTCGAACGCCTCGGCGACGTCGGTGCTGTGATCGGCGTGAAGGATCCGTGTTTCAACGACCACCCTCTGTTCCAGGCGATTCAGCGGATGGGTGATCGCTTCGTCTGGATCGGCAACAAGCGACACGATCCAGGTGTCCTGCACCTTCGCTATCAGGCTGGCATAGAAGGCTTCACGGCAGGCTTCATCAACTTCCTTCCCCAGGCCGAGCTCGAACTGGAGCAACTGGCCCGCAAGGGAGACTGGCCTTCGATGATTGCCTTACAGCGACGCCTGGCGCCTTTGGAGCGGCTGCGCAATCGCTTCGGCGACGCCACCATCAAAGCCGGTCTCGATCTGGCCGGTTTGACAGGTGGCCGTGTCAGGCCGCCAAGGGTGGACATGTCTGAGGAGGGCAGGGTCGCATTGGGCAGGGAACTGGCTCAGACGTGGGGGATGTGATCGAAGTATCAGGCACCGTGGGCCCGTAGATACCTGATCACTATTTCAGGAAACCACCCACGGGCGCCGCAGATCAGGGCGACGCGGCGATGAGTCTGTCCACCTCCTGCTTCAGCACATCGAGAACCTCGTCGTAGCCGAACTGGCCGATGAGTTCGGGGCCGCGCTTGAGATTGACGAATGTCGGGGCACACCACATACCCAGATCGGCATCATCGGTCTCCCCCGGTCCATTCACCCGACAGCCCATAACGGCAATGGTGATGGCGTGGGCTTTGGCATAGTCGGTCACATCGCGGACCTGATGTGCCAATTCGATGAATGCCTCATTCTCCACCCTGGAGCACGAGGGGCAGGAGATGATGTTGATGCCCTCTGGGCGATACTCGGGCACCGAACGAAATCGTCCAGCTTCGATGTCATCCAGAATCTGACGTCCGGCAGTGATCTCGTCGCCCTTGTCATCAAAGGGCAGGGTCAGCGAGACACGAATCGTGTCGCCAATACCCGCGGCGAGGAGTTGCTCGAAGGCGATCCTCGTCTTGATGACCCCGTCGGGTGGCATGCCGGCCTCTGTCACGCCCAGGTGGAGGGGAATGTCGGGTCGTTCTGCGGCGAACCGTCGGTTGGCTTCGATCACCTTATTCGGGTCTGAATCCTTCAGTGAAACGCAGTATCGATGGAAACCCAACTCATCAAGCATTTCGCAATGTTCGAGGGCGGAGGCCAGCATGGGCGAAATGGAGTCGTCCGGGGGAAATTGATTCACCTTGTCGGGGTCGACGGATCCGCAATTGACACCGATGCGCATGGCACAGTCGTGTTGGGTCGCCGCGTCAGCCAGGTAGGCGACTTTGTCACGAATGGGCCGCTCCCGTTCGTGGTGATAGAGATGACCCGGGTTGTAGCGAAGCTTCGCCACCCACGGTGCCACGACCTCGGCGAGGCGGTAGTTCTCCTGCAGGTCGATGCTCAGGGGGCGTGTCGCGTGTTCGGCAACCTTGGCCAGGGCTTCGGTGTCCTTGCGACTGTCGACGGCGATCCGGATCAGGTCGGCACCGGCGGCTTCGAGAAGTTTGACCTGGCGGATAGTGGCTTCCACGTCCTGCGTCTTGGTGGCCGCCATGCTTTGTACGGCAATGCGTTGTCCATCACCGATTACGACGTCACCGATTCGAATGGCACGTGTTGGATTTCGGGGTCTCAGGTTCGTCATCCTGCTGTGACCGGGCTGGTGTGACCTATGGAGCCAGTGGAAGGTCGACGCGATTGTTGCCGGCTTCGTGACTGGCCATGATAGCGAGGATGACTTCCAAGGTCTTGCGCCCTTCGGCGCCATCTGATACCAGCGTGCCGCCGTGTTCGAGTGTGTGGATCAGTTCGTGCAAGGCGCCCACAATTCGTTCATACATCAGACTGCCAGCGACCAGGTCTGTGGAAGACCACTCGAAATGGGAGGCGCCACGAATCACGCGCCCATGGCGATCGGACATTTCCAGTCTACCTGCCTCGCACGTGACGACGATCTGCGAGCCAGGGAAATCTGTCTTGTAGGTGTTGTAGAACGCGCGAACACCATTGTCGTAGCGGATATAGGCGCTCGCATACGGCTCAGAATCGGGATCCTTGCCCCCATCACCCTGATACTCGGTGTAGTGATCGAATCCCTCTTCCAGTTCTGCCACAACCCAGGCCGGATCGCCATCGGCGAAATAGTTGATCAGATCGATCTGATGGGTGCCATTGCGGAACAGCATGGCACGTTGCGAATACAATTCTGCATGGATGGTTCGGACCGGCCCCAACTCACCAGAGACCAACAGGCGTTTCGCTTCGCTGTGTTGAGCGTCCCAGCGGCGCGTGTGCTCGATCGACAGTAGAACACCCGCCTCTGCGGTAGCCTCGATCATCCGGTCGGCGTCGGCCAGCGTCGTGGCAATCGGTTTCTCGCAGAGGATGGCGCGGACACTCTCTGTCTGCGCTGCGTCGACGACAAGATTGGCGTGCGCGTGATCGGAGGTGACGACACTGACCAGGTCGGGCGACTCCTCCGCCAACATCTGTTTTGCGTCAGTGTAGGTCCGCAGGTCGGGCCAGACATCCTTCCAGTTCTCGCGGAATTGTTCCAGTGCTTCAGGCCGCAGGTCGCAGACCGCCGTCAGATTCGCCTGTGGGTGGCGTTGGTAGGCCTCGGCGTGGGATTGGGGCATAGGCCCATAGGTCTCGGCGCCACCGGCGGCTGTGGCGGCCCGCATTCCACCGATACCTCCCAGCCCGATCAGGACGGCGCGGTAGGTGGGGACGTTGTTTGTGGTCATATGGCTGCCTACGCGTCGTCGTCGTCGAGCCACGCGTCGATGCGGTCTCGCACGGCTCGCGCTTGGGCCGGACTGGAGATCTCGAACTTCGAACGCTGCAGACACGTGCCATCCCGTTTCTGGTATCGCCGGATTGACACCTTCTGAGGCCCGTAGTCTCCACTCTTTCGGTCCAGGTCCTGATACAGAAACATGATCGTCGTCCACGAGCCCTTGCTCAGTACGTCCTTGTCCAACTGCTTGCGCAGGACCTGTCCGTCTTCTTCACACTGAATCGTCAATTCGTCAATCGTTTCGGCCATGGTCTGTCGCTCAAAATGAGGGTGTGGAACGCGCCTGCCGGCGGGTGGGTCGTGGGTTCATCAAGTTTCCCTCCTCCATCGTGCGCCGTCAACTCGGTGCGGCGGGCCTCAACGGCGACCGTAAGCGTCATTCTCGCTCGGAAGGTGTCTTCCGCCCAGCGCCGCTCATGATCAGTCGTGCCGCTTCTTCATGTTCGATCTGCTCCACGGGCAGATTGGCGATCGTTTTGCCCTGAGACAGGATCACGAGGCGATCGCTGACTTTGTACACGTGGTCGAGATTGTGCGTGATCAGAATGACACCCAGACCTCTCGCACGAGCGGCCTCGACATATTGCAAGACCTTTTCCGTCTCTCCGATCGACAGGGCAGAGGTGGGTTCATCGAGAATGAGCACCTTCGAACCAAAGTGCACGGCACGGCCGATGGCGATGGACTGACGCTCGCCACCGGAGAGTCCTTCTACCGGCTCTGACGTGTCGCGTACGTGGATGCCGATCTGGACAAGCGCTCGCGACGCCTGCCGATCCATTTCTTCCTCATCGAGGAGACGAACGGGTCCCACCGACCGGGTGAGTTCACGGCCGAGGAAGAAGTTCCGCGCAATACTCATCAACGGAACCAGGGCCAGGTCCTGATAGACGGCTTCGATTCCCTGTTTTCGGGCCTGGGAGGGCGACGCCAGCGTGAGAGATTCGCCGTTCACTCGGATATCGCCCGCCTGCGGTCGCACCAGCCCGGTGAGAACCTTGATCAGCGTCGATTTTCCCGCCCCATTGTCGCCGAGAAGTGCTACGACCTCACCCGCATGTAGTTCGAGACAGGCGCTTTCCAGGGCACGGATGTGACCAAATCCGACGTCGATGTCCTGTAACTGCACCAGTGGCGCCGGAGAATCGTTCTTGAGGGCCGGGTTCATCGCTGTCGTCGGACGAGGGTGTTGATGATGACGGCGATGATGACGAGCGCACCAATGGCACCTCGAAATGCATTGGAGGGCACACCGCTGAGTACGAGGCCGGTGCGCAGCATGCCCGTGAGCGCCGTGCCGACCACCGCACCGATGATGCTCCCATATCCGCCCTTGAGCAGGGTGCCACCGATAACGACAGCAGCGATGACCTCGAGTTCGAGACCCTCTCCCCGCAGGGGGTCTACAGATTTGAGGCGACACACCTGGAGCACACCCGCCAGCGCCGCCAGGCCACCGCAGATGACGAAACTGATCACGCGCGTGCGATCCACGTCGACCCCCTGGGCCCGGGCCGCCTCACCATGTCCTCCGGTGGCGAAGACTGCATTGCCGAAACGGGTGCGGGTCAGCAACAGATGGAACAGCGCAGCAAGCACCAGCCACCAGATGATGGACATGCGAAAATTCCCTGCTGCGGCGCCGATATCGATGCGGCCGTTGAGGACACCGAACAGGTCGATCACCCAGGGCTCGAAGATGCCTGCACCGAGGCTCCAACCGAGCACCGCGACAGTGGCCAGTAGACAGCCCCCGGCCCCCAACCGGGACAGACCCAATGTGAATCGGTTCTGAGGCCGATACCGCCCCAGGTCACGTGCCGTCCAGAGCAGCACGACGGCGACGGCGATGCACAGGGCGAGCGTAACAAGACCTGGGACGAGAACGACTGGATCCGTCCGTGACACGTCACTCCAGCGCACGATGCGCCCCCCGGAGATCGCCGTCAGACAGATCGCCCGAAAAACCAGGAGGGTTCCCAGGGTGATGATGAAGGAGGGGATTCGAGTCCATACCAGCAGGAGCCCATTGATGAGCCCCATGAAACATCCCGCCGCCACACCTGCTGAGGCCGCTGCCAGAGGCGAGACTTCGTGTGTGGCCAACTCAAGGAAGACGAGGCTTGCCACACCGAGTATCGAACCCACGGACAGATCGAATTCACCGGAGATCATCAGTAGCGCCACGCCCAGGGCCACGATGCCGGGAATCGCTTGACTGGTCAGCACAGAAGCGGCCGAGCGCCCACTGAGAAAGGTGTCCGGTGTCAGGGCGGCAAAGAAGAGAAAAACCGCAATGAAGCCGACAAAGGCGCCGGCCTCGGGGTGTCGAGCCAGACGCTGCGAAATGGGGTTGGCCATGAGGCGTCTATCGAAACCCTTGAGCCACCAGGTCGGCGATCGTGTCTACATTGGTCGCGTCGATGACGAAGGGTCCCGTCAGCGCATCGGAGGCGAGTGAAAGACCAAACCGCTTGTGTAGATAGAGAAACATGACGCTGAGGTATCCCTGAAGATAGGGCTGCTGATCAATGGCCTGCAGTGTGTATCCCGTGCGGATTCGGTCGAATATTGCGCCGCTGGTGTCGTGGGTGACATGCAGCAAGTCGCCGACAGCCAATGCCTCGTCTTCCATGTAGAGATACAAGGCATCCGCCGGCAACGGGCCGAGGGTGGCGATCGCTCGGCAGTCAGGATGGGCAAGGAAGTAGTCGGCAAGCAATCCTGAAGAGGCCTCCACATTGTTGGAGATGGTGAGCCCGTCGACCTGAACTCCGGCTTTGGCAAGAACACTCTGAAACCCAGCAAAGCGAGCCTCAAGCCCACTGTGTCCGATTTCCTGAATCGGGCAGAGGGCCCGCTGCAAGTCGATGCCGCGTTGGGCGGCTGCTTCGAGAATGGCACGACCATTGGCCTGTCCGCTGAGGTATTCACTGGCGCCGATATAGAACAGGGTGGGCAGTGCGTGATCGCTGCCTGCATGGGGATCGGCTGTATTGAGAACGATCACGGGAATGCCCGCCTGTCGGGCGCGCTCTACATTCTCTCGAATGGCATCCGGATCTGGACACGTGATGGCCAGACCATCGATGCGAGCCGCGATGGCATCGTCGAGAAAATCCGCCATGTCTTCGATCGAGAAGGTCGGGTTGCTCAACCACTGAGCCTCCACATCGTATCGTTGGGCTGCATCGTCCATTCCCTGGATCACCACATTCCAGAAAGGATTGCCAGGCCCTCCGTGGGTCACGAAGGCGAATCGAAGGTTGTCCTGCTCGGTCTGGTCGCCCGCCGCCGGCACAATGCAGATCACCAACAGCGTGATGGAGAGAGTGAGTCTTTGTGACATCGTGAATCGTTGCATCATCCTTCGCCTGGAAAGGTTCCTTCACGAGTTCGTACCGTGAAGCCTCATCAAAACAGGGCAACATATCCTGCTCGATCTGGACAGGCAACCCGCCTTGCAGGTTGAGATAGCCACTCATATACTCTTGACAACCGTAGTAAAAACCACAACATAGAGCTGGTACGCTTGATGGAATCGGTCGCCTGGACCGACAGATACGCCCGTGAGGACGGATCCGTGTTCCTCACTGGAATGCAGGCCCTCGTACGTCTGATCATCGACAAGCAGCGATACGACCAAACGCATGCGGAGTCAGTGAATCAGACCTTCATCACCGGGTATGAAGGATCGCCACTGGGTGGATTCGACCTGGAGGTGGTGGGGCAACTTGAGATGCTGAACGAGCGTGCCCGCACGATACACGAGTTCGGGATCAACGAGAAAACGGCGGCCTCCGCCATCCTGGGAAGTCAGTATGCGGACAGCGGAGACGTGGACGCCTTCTGGTATGGCAAGGCACACGGAACGCAGTGGATTCCTGACGAAACGTGGCTCGCAAACCTAGCCGGCACGGGCAGGCGGGGATCGATGGTTCTTCTGTGTGGTGAGGACCATCGATCGAAGTCATCGGTTTCGCCTGGCACCAGTGACTGGGCGCTGCGTTCCAGTTTCGTTCCCATCTTCTATCCCTCTTCTGTCAGTGAGATCATCGAGTTGGGGTTGCATGCCATTCACCTGAGTCGCTGGCTCGGCGTGGTGACGGCCATGAAACTGGTCACGCCCGTCTGCGACGGTGGCAGCACCCTGGACCTGACGACGACGAAGGTCCAGCCGCGGCTCCCTGAACCCTACAACAAGCGTTTTCACCCGATCGTCATGGCCCTGGGCGCACTACCGATGCAGCAGGAATTGGTCGAGACGAAGGTGCCCCTGGTGGAAGCGTATGTGCGGGGGAACAATCTGAATCGCGTGCACTGGTCGGACACGGGCGGTCCGACAGGAATCATCACCAGCGGGAAGAGTTTCACCGATGTGGAGCAGGCCCTGGCCCTGCTGGACGTCCGTGTGCCGACGTTGCAGTTGCGCGTCAGTTGGCCCCTGGATCGACAGGCGATCCGATCTTTCGCGACGGATCACGGGCTGGAGACGATATACGTCGTGGAGGAACCGGGACCCTTCATCGAAGAGGGTGTCAAGGCGGCGCTGCTCGGCGTGGACGGTGTACGCGCCGTCTACGGCGAACGGGACGAATCGGGGGCTCCGCTGATCCCGTCCTATGGCGAGGTGGATCCGGAGATCCTGGCCCAGCGTCTGGCGACCCGGCTTAGGACAGGGGTGAATGCCTCGGCGGCGCTAGCGCGATTGGACCAGATCGAAGACAGAAGTTTTGGACCCGTTCCGCGTGTAACGCCCATGTCGTGTGGAGGATGTCCCTACAACACCTTCCGCGACCTGCAGGGTGAGAAACCCGGGGGCGCCATCGGCTGTAGTTCGATCCGAGCGATCGGTGCCTACGATCACGGCGTTCGATACATCCCCACCATGGGAGCGGGGGGCTCGATCTACTCGGGCACGGCTCCATTCAACGGCAACCGCCACATCTATCAGTATTTGGGGGATGGCAGCTACTTCCACAGTGGACGGGGGGCGATCCAGAGCTGCGTACAGGGAGGCGTAAACATCACCTTCCTGCTCCTCTACAATGGCGCGGTGGCCCTGACCGGAGGGCAGCAGCCCGGAGGGCAGCGGAGTGTCTCGGAGGTCGTGGAAGAACTGTTGTCCCTGGGCGTGGGACGGGTCGGTGTCGTGGGGGAGACGCCCTACCGTGGACGTGCCTCAAACGTTCACAACTACTCGTTGGACAAACACCCTCAGGCCCTTTCGGACTTCAAGCAGCTTTCGGGGACCACGGCCCTCATCCTCGACAAGGAATGCGCCACCGAGAAGGGGCGACGGAATCGTCGGCATGGGATCACACCCTCCCAACACGTGTTCATCGACGAGGAGATCTGCGAGGGATGTGGCGATTGTTACCGCCAATCCGAGGGCTGTGCGGCCCTGTATCGAGTTCCGACACCCTTTGGTGACAAGACGCAGATTCGCCAATCCTCCTGCGACCAGGATGGCCTCTGCGTCGACGGCGAGTGTCCGTCATTCGCCCGTGTGGTGCCTGCGACAGGCACGACGCTTCGCCGGCATTTGCCTGCTGAACTGCTCGACGAAACGCTTCCATCACCCCGCTCCCGATCGTGGTTTCAGGAGCGCGAGATCTACACACTGTATTCCGTGGGCCGTGGTGGTACGGGTGTTGTGACGATCTCCCATGTACTGGCCTATGCGGCGATGCTCGACGGTCTGCACGTGTATCTGGCCAATAACACGGGACTGGCGCAGAAGGGCGGGCCCGTGGAGGCACCTATCCAGTTCAGCCGGACCCATCAGCCGGTCTTCCACCGTCTGGTACCTGGCGCGGCCGACCTGTATCTGGGTTTTGATCTGTTCCGTGCTGCCGAACCGGGCAATCTTCGTTATGCCGATGTCGAACGCAGTGTCGCCGTCGTCAGCACCACGCGGATTCCGACGGCGGAGCAGAACCGACATCCTGAGGCTTCCTTTCCCGAACCTGATGCACTGCGTGACATCATCGACGCCTGTACGCGAAGCGAAGAGGGCGTCTTTCTAGACACCTACTGGATGGCGGAACGCCTGTTTGGTGATACGCTGTTTGCGAATGTCATTCTGCTGGGGGCCACCTTTCAGTCCGGAGGATTGCCGATCAGTGCCGAGGCGATCGAAGCTGGACTCGAACTGAATGGCAAACAGACCGAAGCCAACATCCAGGCCTTCCGATGGGGTCGCTTAGCCGTGGCCGATCCAGAACGGTTGGAGGAGGCCCTCGGCCCACTGACCTCGACGCCGGGCGATGTGAAAGAGGCACAACGTCAGGCACTGGAGCAGGGGGAAGCCCGGGAACTTCACGATAGGGCCCTGGCCGACCTGAACGTCGATGAGCAGGATGCACCGCTCGTGAGCCGCTGCATTCGTCATCTCGTGAGCTACCAGGATGTCTCCTGGGCGCGCAAATACGTGGACACTCTCAAGATGGTCAGAGCCGCCGAGAGCGATCATCAGCACCAGGGTCTGACCGCCGTCGTGGGGCGGTCGCTCCATCGGTTGATGACTTACAAAGACGAGTACGAGATCGCGCGCCTGCTGGTCTGGGGTGATGCGCAACAGAAGATGAAGAATCAGTTCGACGGCAAGATCAGGATCGAACGCTTTCTGCACCCACCCGTGTTGCGCTGGCTCGGTATCAGCAAGATGCGCGTCGGCGCGTGGGTCCGATGGCCAATGGCGCTGTTGTATCGGATGCGATGGCTCAGGGGCCGACGCTTGGACCCCTTCGGTCGTATGGCGTGCCGGCGAGTCGAGAGAGAGTTGGTCGACTGGTATCTCGACGTGGTCCGCCGACTCGTTTCGGTGCTCGATCCGACGAATCTGGACGCGTGTGTCGAGCTAGCCTCTGCGGCTGAGGAGATCCGCGGGTTTGAGCAGGTGAAGGTCGAGGCCGCCAACAAGGTTCGCCAGCAGGTCGCGGTTCAGATGCGGTCGCTGGAGGTAGAACGCACAGCGGGCGGAAGCACAGCTCGATGAGTGAGGCGGGTTGGCAGGGGATACGACCTGACAGCGATCGCGCTGGCGCGCCGCCGTCTATAGAAGATCTATCGTCTTGCCGTCACGACCCGCTCGTCCCAGAGCGGTGAGCAGGTCGTCGGGGCCGAGAGCACGTGTTTCGAACCCTTCGGCCGGCGGGACAGGCGGATCCATCGCATGGCCGGTCTGGCACACAGAATCGATCCATGCAGACAGGGGGTGGGCGTCGCTATCGATGGGTTGGATCGTCGTGTCGCGTCGGATCAGGACCGAACCCGTATCGGTGGCCTGCGTTGTCAATGACCCCCCCGTACCGACAAGCATTCGATCGACGAGGTCTGCGTCCGGTTGAGGTGTGACGCCGACCAGAGCACTGCTGCCGGTTGTGGATCGAATGTGAAGTGTCGCATGCCAGCCCCGACGTGGGGCCACTCGTGTCACATTCAGTCTGATCTGCTCAAAGGGTTGACTCAGGGTCAGGGCGCTTTCTGTCATCCCATGCCATAGGGCCCACCAGGTGGACAGGGCACCACCGGAACCGCCACCACTGACGCGGCGATAGAAGACGCCATCACCGAAGGCTCTACGCCTTCTCGCGGTAAGCAATCGACACCATTGGCCGTCATGTCGCCACGGCTCACCCCACAGCGGTTGCGCTGCCGCCTCGTTGAGACCCATGTCCCTGTCGCCAGGGATGGGGCCTGCCACTCGCACATCGATACCTGACTGGCGGCAGCGGGCCACATCTGCGGACAGCGTCGAAGTGGGTGCTAGGAATAGAGCCTGTCCAACACCGGGTGTGATTGCGTTACCGATGCTGGCTGCATGATCAACATCGACCTTGCCTCGCTTCGAACACCACACCACGGTGAGGTTGCCTGCAACACGCTGCAAATGACGCACGTGTTTTGCCTGAGCTGCCGAGGCGACCACCACCATCGTGGTCATCGTGTCTTCTTTCGACGGGCAAGAGGCAGGGCAATCTCTTGTCCTGTGGCAATAGACTGATATCCGGCCAGCAGGATCTCCATATTGTCTCTGGCCTCGGCAACCTGATATTGCAGTGGCGTCTGCAGGTCGAGAGATTGCACCAAATCGTCAAGAGCAGTGGCAAGGCCCGCGGGATCGTCGTCGACCGGGGGGTGGAGCGCTGCCGTTCCCGTTGCCCATCCCATCCAGTCATTTGAGGAAGGTGGTTGGGCGAGGGCACGCACGTCCTCGATGAGATAGGACTCGATGGCTGGACGCTTGGCATCGACCATCGCCGTGGCTTCCGAGCCGACCAGCCAAGCCCGACAAGGCCCCCCCGCAGGGTTTGATCCCAGCCCAACGCGGCCGGCGCTGAGAGTCCCGAGGTGTCCCGCCTCGTCCACAAGGGTGATGCAGGCGAAGTCGTCGGCGCCTCGATCGGCATGTTCCGGGAAGAAGAATCCGCCTCCTGTGCCATGGACCTGAGCTGCTGATCCCAGGCAGGACTGCAGCAGGCCGACACTGTAAGAGCCGACGGTCAGCAGTTCGCGCTTCAGTTCGGGATATTTCCACTTTCCCTCATCAGCGTGCAGAAAGGGGAGTCGATCTCCCACGGGACGCGGCTTGCCTTTAGCGAAGTGCAGATCAACGTGACACCCCAGAAGTTCGCCAAGGGCACCGGATTCCAGAATCGGTCGAACCTGGCGCAGCAGACTGCCATAGGCGTAACTGGGTACGATCGCCGTGATACCGGCATCGTCGACGGCCTCTACGACGGCATCGGATTCATCGATCGTCGCTCCGAGAAACTTATCGATCCACAGGTGTTTTCCTGCACATGCGGCTTGTTGGGCCAGATCGCTGCGTCGCTCGATGTCATGGCCGATACTGACGATGTCTACATCATCTCGTGCCAGAGCATCCTTCACAGAAGGCACATAGGGAACGTCTAGCCGCTGTGCCCACAGTCGATTCAGTTGGCGCAGGTCATCGTCGATCGTCGCATCGTCGTCGGCGATGGCGACGATGTGTGTTCGAGGATGACCGGCATAGAGAGAGACGAAGTTTCGCTGATGGCTGTGCCGGCTGAAGCTGATCAGCAATACGCCGTAGGGCTCGGGATGGGTCATCGTCATGAGGCAGAGTCGTCTTGGGTCATTCGTTGTGGGATCGACTACATAAGAAAAACGGCCCCCGTGGCACACAGTGTGTCACGTCGGGGCCGTGGGCGCAAGCAGACCTATGAGTCGATCCGTCTGCGTCGGAATGACGGTTGGTTGAGCTACCAGCGCGTCAGATCCCCCATGATCTTGTCAAGGTCCTTCTGCAATTCGTGTTTTTCATCCTCCAACGCCTGCACGCGTTCTTCGCCCTGCTGCACAGCCGTCGCCATCTCGCTCAACCTCTGCTCCAATTGGGCTGACTTCTCTGCCAGTTTGGAGTTCTGGTCCGTCACCTCGGCTCGCTGACGCTGTTTTTCGACCAGTTCCTGACGCAACGTCGTGATGCGAACCTCCGTGTCGCGGATCTTGCGTTCCGCTTCCTCCTGGAGTTGTCGTCCTTCCTCCTCCAGCCGCTGCCGCTCCTCTTCCAGCGCCGTTTCTTTCTGTTGTAGCTCTTCGGCCAGGGAAGAGGACTTCGACTCCATCTTCTGCATCTGAAGCGTCTGTTCTTCCGTCTGCCGTTCGGCTTCCTGCCGCTGACTGACTTCCATATCCAGCATCTGGTGCAGACGCGCGATCTCATCCCGCTGGCGGGTGAGTTCTGCTTTGAGACGAGATGATGTCAGGAATGCAAAAATACCCATGGTTCCTCAGGATCCTGCCACGAAGGGGTGGAGGACGAAGGGAGCATCATCGGGGAAGAAAGACAGGCGTGGGGACGCCATTATTTCTGGATTGCGTGGCGCCGCCATTCAGACTCAGGCATGTCGGTGGCCAAGCGAAGTGCGCCATGGGCCCCGGCATAGACTGGATCTTCCACGGCGCTGACTCGACACGGACCAAACTCGGTCAGGTTCGAGCGAACCTCTTCTGCCAGGCCGCGGATCTGACTGCCACCGCCGGCCAGAACGATGTTCTGACGCAGTTCATTCTGGAACTCGGAATCAAAGCTGACGATCAGTTCTTTTACGCTGGTGATCATGTCGGGCAACAGACTCTCACACGCTTCACGCAACTCGTCGGTCACATCGTAGGTCTTGGGTTTTCCATCCACCTGGAAGTCGACGGCGATGACTTCTTTGCTGGAAGAGACAAAGGCGTATTTCTCTTTGATCTTCCGGGCCATCTCGAGTGTGATGGGGGAGTCCTGGACCTTTTCCTGCAGCAGCACGTGGAAACGGGAATCGACGTAATTTCCGGCCTTGATCTGCGTTTGCTGATCGTCTTCACCGGGAATGGTTCCGTGCATGCGGCACAGATCAAGTGTGCCTGCACCGATGTCGATGATGAGGGCATTGTTGAACAGATCTAGGCCATAGGCGACCAGGAATGGCTCCGACGCCACCATCGCGTGCGTGACCAGGCCGCTTACTGACTCGACTAGGGCTTCTCGATCCTCAGCCGAAGCTCGAGCAGGACAACCGATGACGGCACGGATGTCACTGTTCGGATTCGCCTCGGCCAGTTCGATGACGTACGAGACGAGGTGCTGGATCGCCTCGGCCTCTCGATCCTCAGCCCCTTTGGGCTCCTCCTCGGGGCGTGCGCGGAACACGCCGTGTTCCATGGGCCAGATCATGTCGACGGCCATACGATGCTCAAGACACTCATCGCCGATCACAACCTGCTTCTGCAGGAACTTGTAGGAGATGAGATCCTTTGGCCAACCGACGACGCTGGTCATGGTGCGGCGGATGTCGGTGCTCGTCTCGATCGAGCTTTGTGACGTGCCGAGATCTAAGCCGACGTAGAGAGTGTCGCCGTCCTAGGAGGCGCTTGCCCCCGGACCTTCAGCAGCCATAGATCAATACTCCGTTCTGTCGACGGGGATGGAGTCACGCCATCGTGGCGAAGCTCCAATTGTTGGAAGAGGGTCGCAGCCGGGGGGAGGGGGAGGAAGACTCCGACGATTCGACCTAAAGCTCTATTTTGCGGTCAAATATAAGAAGGCAGGGCCAGAATGTGTCAAGCCGAAATCCCCTTCGGTGCGCTGAGGCTCACGACCCGCCGCCGGATGCACCCGATATGGGAAGGTAGGTGGTCGTGAAGCAGGTCGGCGCCGATACCTGGCCAGGTTTCACGATCTGAGCCTGCTCCATCTGCTCGATCAACAGCTGCCATCGGTCGAGGCTCATGTCGCCAATCTGAGTGATTGGCATCCCCTCGCCCACCAGAACGAGTTCCCTCGACATCTCGGCGCCGATCTCAAGAATCTCCACATCCATCTCGGGATTGAGTGAATGGATGTGCTGATTGGTTCTGTGTGAATCCTCCAGGTATCGAATCCATCCTCGCTGCGCGGCGGTCACGACTGCAGCCACGATCTGAGGCTCAGATGCAAGGCGGGCCTCGGACGTGATCAGGACACTCGCATAGGGATTGAATCCCGTTTCGGCGACCAGCAGCGCTCTCGGCGTTGCACCGAGTCGCCGTGCCAGGACAGGTTCGCTGAAGACATATCCCTGCACCGCATACGCGGGATCGTCGACGAAGGGCGCGACGCTGCCGTGATAGGGAACGATGGTGACGCCGGGAAACGAATACCTGTGGCGGAGGTAGTGTGAGAAGGCGGGTCGCTGCGACAGGGCCAGGGTCAGATTCTCGATATCGCTGATCTGCTGAATCCCGCTGTGCTCGTGAACGACGATACACCGGGGATTGATCTGGTAGGGAGCGAAGACCGCCACGACGGGTGCCCCTGCGGCGCGGGCGGTGATGACGCCATCTGCATTGGTCAGCCCAAACTCGACCTCTCCGGAAGCCACCCGTTTCACGACGGGTGCGTCAGGCCCCCCGCCCAGAATCTCGATCTCTACACCGGATCGACTGTAGTCTCCATGCACCTGAGCGGCGTAGTAGCCGCCATGTTCGGCTTCGGGAAACCAGTTCAGCGCCAGTTGCACGGGGCGATCCGCCTCGGGTTTCGAACCGTCACAGGCGATCGACAGCAGGGCCACCAGCGACAACAGGATGAGGGCGATGTGGTTCAAGCGTCTTGTGCTATGCAAGGAACGCTCCTGGCAGGTCTGGGCCTGAAAGGGCCAAACTCAGCGTCGGTGAAGGGTCTGGCAAGTGTCAGCGAGCAGCGGCCCAACGACGGAGGATGAGGCGGTTCAACGTGCTGACCACACCAAAAAACAGCAAGCCAAGCCCTGTTGAGAAAAGGACACAGGCGAACAGATAGGGTGTCTTTGTCATCGCATTTGTCTGGATGATCAGATATCCAAGCCCGAAGTCGGTCGTGCCGTATCCGGTGAAAAACTCGCCCACGATCGCTCCGATGACAGATAGACCACATGAGATGCGAGCACCGGTGAGCATGTCAGGTACTGCGTGGGGAACCTGAAGTTTCCAGAGTCGCTGCCAGCGACTGGCATCGTGCAAGGCAAACAGGTCGTCCAAGGGGGGGGAGATGCTGGTCAAACCAGCCGTTGTGTTGGCGATGATGGGAAACAGAGAGATGATGAAGGAGACGGCGATGATCCCGCCGAGGCCATGGCCAATCCACATCACGATCAGGGGTGCTACGGCGACGATGGGCACCGTCTGTAGAAAAATCGCATAGGGATACAGACTGCGTTCCACCCACGCTGACTGCGAAAACAGAACGGCGATGAAGAAGCCCGCCACGAAACTGAGCAGAAAACCGGCGATGGCCGCTTGCGCCGTGAGGCTGACTGCACGTATAAGGCTGTCGAGATTGGTCGCGATCGCTTCGCTCACGTGCACTGGACCTGGCAGGATGTAGGGCTGGAGTCCGAGCAGGTCCACCAGCATCTGCCAACCGGCGACCACAATCCCCAGCGTCAACAGAGGTGGCAGAGTCAGCCCACACCAATGACGAAGGTCCTCCGCGCCCCTTCCGTGATTCTTCTGGTTCATCTCAACCTTCCAGGTCTTCGGAGATGCGGGCGACAATGCGTCCGAATTCAGGATCCGTGCGCAGCGAACGGGGTCTCGGGTAAGGGAAGTCGACCTCGTGTACCGCGCGTATTCGACCCGGCTGTGCGCTCATCACCACTACACGCTGGCTGAGAAAGACCGCTTCCTGGACCGAGTGGGTGACGAACAGGCACGTCCATCGGCGATCGCACCAAAGACCTAGTAACTCATCATTAAGCCGATGGCGCCCGATCTCGTCGAGGGCACCGAAGGGCTCATCCATCAACAACAGTCCTGGATCTGTAATCAGCGCCCGCGCAATGGAGACGCGCATGCGCATGCCTCCCGACAACTGATGGGGAAACAGATTTGCCATCTGGTTCAGTCCGACCCGTTGGAGATTCTCCTCCACGCGTGTCTTGATGTCTGCCTCTGCCACGCCACGCAATTCGAGGGGAAGAGCAACGTTGTTCCACACGCGCCGCCATCCCAGCAGCGTCGCGTCCTGCAGGACGAAAGACAACTGTCGCTGCTGCTGACGAGCTTCGATGGGAGGCAATTGGTTGATCGTCAGTTCGCCGGTGCTCACGTGGGACAGGCCGGACACAAGTCGGAGGAATGTGGACTTGCCGCAGCCTGAGGGCCCGACGATAGAGACGAAGGAACCCGCGTCGATGGACAGATCGATCTCTTGCAGCGCTTCCAGGCCTGTTTCGAAGGTCAACCCTACACCGCGAGCTTCAATGGTCGCGGCAAGGTCACGTTCCACGCCGATGTCCCCACAATTCGATGTGCATGCGACCCGTGAAACTGAACCCTTCGCGACGGCAGATCTCGGCCACAATCAGTCCCCGCTCGTGCAGCGTCTCGTCGTCGATGCCCTCCGGCATGAGGTAGATTTCCTCACGGGGCAGTTGGTATTGCTCGATGAGCTGTTCGATTTGTAACAGGTCCTGTTCGCCCTGTACAACGAACTTGACCTGCAAATCACTCGACGCGGCCACGAACTGGTGCAGTGGGGCGTAGTCGTTGTTGCGATCGTGCAGCCGCTGGGCGGACTCTTCATCGGGGCGCGCGTGAGCCAGCTTCGGGGAGAGGGAGAAGAAGTCTGGGCGCACAGATTCACTGAACAGCGTGCCCGCAGATTCAATCGTGACAAAGTGCCCTCTGTCCCGCAGAGCGTCCACCAGTTCGTCCAGATCAGGCTGCAGCATGGGCTCGCCGCCGCTGATGACTGCATGTTCAACGTCCTGCCACTGCTGTGTCTGGGCCACGATCTCGCCGACGGATCTCTGTGTGCCTTGGGGGCGCCAGGAGGTGTGGGGCGTGTCACACCAGGTACATCGTAGATTGCAGCCGGACGTGCGGACAAAGATACACGGGTGACCGGCATACTTGCCTTCGCCCTGCAGTGTCTGGAATACTTCGTAGATCAGCACAGGGATGGAGGTTGGGTTGGAGAGGGGCGAGGCATTGACGCAAGCGGCGCCGGGGCATAGTAGTAGACCCCTGCTGATGGGCTTGAAAGATACTCCATATGCGACAAGGCATCGTCAACGGATACGGATGATACAGATACATCGACGATGCGAGCAATGCAGGGGCGGCATCGTCAAGAAAGGGACGTTGTGGAAGAGCACTTCAGTCGGCTGATCGAGTCGGTCGGTGAGGATCCCACGCGTGAGGGGCTCCGTGGTACGCCGGCACGAGCGGCACGAGCCTTCGAGTACTTCACGCAGGGTTATGAGCAAGATCCGGCTGATGTCGTCGGAGAGGCCATCTTCACCAGCGAGATGGACGAAATGGTGATCGTCCGCGATATCGAACTGTATTCATTGTGTGAACACCACCTGCTGCCTTTTCTCGGTCGGTGTCACATCGGCTATCTGCCCAAGGGGAAGGTGATCGGTCTGTCGAAGGTGGCTCGTGTCGTCGACGTATTCGCACGCCGGTTGCAGATTCAAGAGAATCTGACGGCAGAGATCGCGCAGTCTTTGAGCGATCTCATCGAGCCTGCGGGAGTTGGTGTTGTGATCGAAGCACGACACATGTGCATGATGATGCGTGGCGTACAGAAGCAGAACTCGGAGATGGTGACCTCCTGCCTGCTGGGATCCTTCCGAGATAACCCGCAGACACGAAGTGAATTCCTAAGTTTAGTTCATCGGTGACCAAGGAGAGTACCAAGATGGTTCGCATCGGAATCGTAGGCGTCGGCTTCATGGGCGTGACGCACTTCAAGGCGGTTGAGAAGGTCAAGGGCGCCAAGGTAACCGCCATCGCCACGCGCGATGAGAAAAAACTGCGTGGAGACTGGCGGACGGTTCAAGGCAACTTTGGCGGCAGTGGTGGGCGACAGGACCTAAAGGGGATCTCAGCCTACGCCGACGTAGAGGAACTGCTTCACGATCCCAAGGTCGATCTCGTCGATATCTGCTTGCCTACGACCATGCACTACGACTGGACCATGAAGGCCCTGGAAGCGGGTAAGCACGTCTTCGTCGAGAAACCTATCTCCCTGGACCTGAAACAGGCTGAGCGGATGATGGCCCTGGCGAAGAAGAAGCGGCGCCGCCTGATGGTCGCCCACGTGCTGAGGTATTTTCCGGAATACGCGCTTGTGAAGTCGCTTGTCGATGCCAAGAAACACGGCAAGGTTCTGGCCGCCCAATTCAAGCGAGTCATCTCGCAGCCGTCCTGGTGGAACCCGAAAGATCTGCAACGCACCGGGGGGCCGGCGATCGATCTTCATATCCACGATGCCGATTTCGTCCAGTATCTGTTCGGCCTGCCGAAAGCGGTCACATCAGCCGGTCTGATTCGACGTGGCGGCGTCGTCGAGCATATCGACACCCACTATCACTATCGCTCCGGTGCGGCGATCAGCGCCTCAGGGGGTTGGATGTCACAGCAGGGCTGTCCTTTCGAACACGGCTATGATGTGTTTTTCGAGGATGCGACGCTGAAGTTCAACAGCTCCAGGGGACAGCCTCCTGTATTGTTGACGAACGATGGCAAGAGCAAGAATCCGCGACTGCCCGGTGGCGACGGCTTTGTGGGTGAACTTCAGGAGGCGGTCGATGCGGTGAAGGCGGGCAAGGAGTCGAAGATTCTCTCCGCCCGCAGTGCGACCGAGTCGTTGCGTATGTGTCTGAAGGAAATCGAGTCTGTCCGGCGGGGCCGGCGCGTCCAGTTATAAGGTGATTCGACCGACACGGTCAGGTCAGGATGGCGCGTAGTCTCTGGGCGACGAGTTCGGCCTCGCCCTCCTGCAAGGTCTGTGGTCCGATGCGAAGGGAGTCCTGACCTCCCGACGCCAGGATCGAGGGATCTCCTGCCTCCAGGGCGGTGCGGACTTCGGCGGCCGTCGTGGTTGCTTTCTTTGAGAATTGTAGATCCACCAGCGGGCTGGCCGGCGGGAATCGGTGACTGTAAGGAGGGTGTTGCACGGCCCGCACCCCCTCAATATCGTCGGCGACGTCCCCAATGAGGTGACAGCGTCGTTCCCATTCAGCGATCAGCGCATCCTCGTCCTGTTCGAAGAACAGCTCAACGGCGCGCAGCAGTCCAGCGATCTCCTCCTTGCCGACTTTCATCCCCCGGCCGATACCGGAAAACGGGCTGCTGTTGAGACGCGCCGCTTCGACCAGATCCACCCGTCCGAGAATCAGTCCACTGGACTGTGGGCCGAACAGACCCTTCCCGCCACTGAAGACGACCAGGTCGGCACCGACTTTCGTCGCCAGATCGGTCAGATTTGACCGGGGCGGTAGTTGGGCTGCCGCGTCGACGATGACGGGAATGTCTTTGGCATGGGCGATTTCGACGATCTGCGCCAGTTCGTCATCGGGCTGGGATCCAAGGAAATAGACCAGGGCGGCGGTGCGCTCGGTGATGGCATCTGCATAGTCGTCGGGGGTGACACTCTGGCGGGTGCCGATCCGGACGAGTTCGCCCCCTGAGACGACGAACCCCTGATGCACATAGTAGTGGGAATCGACCAAACTGATGACAAACTGGTTGGGACGGTCATCCGTTTCAGGCAACGCAGCGATGGCGTCAGCGTCATTGCCTGTGAGGCAGGCCGCGCCGGCCAGAAGCATGCCACTGGCGGCACCCGAACAGATGAACGCCCCCGGCGCGCCAGTAAGTTCGCAGATCCTTTCGTCTGCCTTGCGCTGAAAATCATCGAGATGGATGAAGTGACGCGACGCTTCGGACATGGCTGCCACCACATCGGCGGGCATCACGGAACCGCCCAGGGTGGTGATGGTCCCTCGCGCGTTGATGAAGGTGCGTACACCCAGACGTTCGTAGATCGACATCGCAACGTTCCTTGATTGACAGGTTTTGGCAGGGCAGAGTACGTTAGCTCCCATCGCGGCAGCTCAACGGCCGCCTGTCTGCGCTCGACAGCCCGGGAGCGCGGCAAGGGTAGTATTCGCCACGCACCGTCACAAGAAACGACGACTGAGAGCCCTTTGGCCCAGACGCCTCCTACATCGTCTACCGCGTTGGTCGCCGGCCTTGGCGATGTCAAAGTCAGGGTGACGGCGATCCTAGGCAGAACCGAACTCACCTTTGAGGAGGCCGTCGAATTGGCCGCCGACCGATTGGTCGCGTTACAAAACCAGCGTGACGAGCCGATCGAGTTGTGTGTGAATGGGGACGTTGTCGCCCATGGTCGCCTGGTTATCGTCGATGATTCGTACGGCGTGCAGATCACAAAGATGATCCAGGCGCCAAAGAAGCCTTAACACGTCGCTGAATAATAAAACCGGGAGTGAGGCTTGTTGCCTCACCCCCGGTTTTTGTGTACGCGACGTATGGAACCGATACCCGGCGCCAGACGATCTATCTACTTAGTGCGGGTGATGGTGTCCCGCAGGGGCCGCAGGCGCCGGCTCCTCTTCTGGCTCGTCGGTGACCATTGCCTCCGTCGTCAACAACAGGGCGGCGATGGAGGATGCATTCTCCAGCGCCGTCCGGACGACCTTGGTCGGGTCTACGACGCCCATCTGAATCATGTCGCCATACTCGGCAGTCTGAGCATTGTAGCCAAAGCTGCCCTTCTTCGAGCGGACCTCCTCGACGATGACGGCGCCTTCGGTGCCGGCATTGGAGGCGATCTGGCGCAGAGGCTCTTCGAGGGCACGACGGATGATGCGAATGCCGACCGTCTCACCTTCGGATTGTCCCTCCAGCCCTTCGAGCTTGGCAATGGCGCGGACCAGCGCGACGCCGCCCCCCGGGACGATACCCTCCTCGACGGCGGCACGTGTGGCGTGCAGAGCATCCTCCACGCGCGCCTTCTTCTCCTTCATCTCCGTCTCGGTGGCAGCTCCCACACGGATCACGGCTACACCGCCCGCCAGTTTCGCCAGACGCTCTTGCAGCTTCTCGCGATCGTAGTCGGAGGTGGTGTCGTTGATCTGATTGCGGATCTGCTCGACACGACCCTTGATGTCGGCAGACTTGCCGGCACCTTCGATGACGATGGTGTTTTCCTTCTCCACTACGATGCGCTTGGCCTGTCCGAGATCGGCAAGCTGAACGCTTTCGAGGGAGATGCCCAGATCCTCGGTGATCACCGTGCCGCCAGTGAGCATGGCGAGGTCTTGAAGCATCGCCTTGCGACGGTCGCCATAGCCGGGTGCCTTCACGGCGCCGACCTGCAGCGTGCCACGGATCTTGTTGACGACGAGGGTGGCCAGTGCCTCACCCTCGACATCTTCAGCGATGACCAACAAGGGCTTGCCCGCCTTCGAAACCTTCTCCAGCAAGGGCAGCAGGTCTTTCAGGTTGGACAGCTTGGACTCATGGATGAGGATATACGCATCCTCGAGGACCGCCTCCATCGCCTCTTGATCGGTGACGAAGTAGGGGGACAGGTATCCGCGGTCGAACTGCATACCCTCGACGACATCGAGGGTAGTGTCCGTGGACTTGGCTTCTTCGACCGTGATCGTGCCGTCTTTGCCGACCTTGTCCATCGCCTCGGCGATGGTTTCGCCGAAGAAATTGTCGCCATTGGCCGAAATCGTCCCGACCTGTGCGACTTCGCTGTGGTCCTTCACCTTCTTGCTCAATGCGTGCAGGCTATCGACAGCTGTGGAGACGGCTTGGTCGATGCCGCGCTTCACTTCCATCGGATTGTAGCCAGCCGTAACGGCCTTCAGGCCCTCCGAGTAGATGGCCTCGGCCAATACGGTCGCTGTCGTGGTTCCATCACCGGCAACATCACTGGTCTTGGAGGCGACCTCCTTGACCATCTGGGCACCCATATTCTCGTTCGCGTCAGGAAGCTCGATCTCCTTAGCGACGGTGACACCGTCCTTGGTGACGGTGGGGGAACCCCAGCTTTTTGCGAGCACGACATTGCGGCCTCTAGGCCCGAGCGTGACCTTTACGGCCTTGGCGAGCTGTTGCACGCCACTGAGGATCTTGCCGCGAGCCTCCTCACGGAATGCGATCTGTTTGGCAGCCATGGTGTTGTGTCTCTCCGGTGATTACGATATGACAGCGAGGATTTCTTCCTCGCGGAGGATGAGATGCTCTTCGCCATCGAGCTTGACCTCGGTGCCGGAGTACTTACCAATCAGAACCTTGTCGCCCTTCTTGACTTCGAGGCCAACGCGCTTGCCATCTTCATTGCGACCAGGACCGACGGCGACCACGAGGGCCTCCTGGGGCTTCTCTTTGGCTGTGTCAGGGATGATGATACCCCCGACGCTCTGCTCCTCGTCTTCGTCGACGCGCTTGACCAGCACGCGATCGGCCAACGGCTGAATCTTCGACTTCGCCATGGTGGTGCTCCCTTACTGTGGTGAATGTGAACTACTGTGGTGAATGCGAACTTGGTGAATGTGGTTTCATTGGACTTGGACCTGGAGACTGACGCACGCTGAGTCCTCTATATCCACGTCATCTGGAACAGTCTGTTGAGCTATTGCAAGCGATGTGCCAGGAGGTTGGTGGATCCTTAGAGTGTTGTTATTATGCGAGTTAGCTTAATTAGGTTATTTGGCAGAACAGTGTCAGATTCTCGTTTGGAGAATCGGAAGAATGAACATTCGGTGACTCGTTGTCAATAGAATTCGGTAAGTTGTTGTTAGTAAACGGTTTGACTGGATGTCTCTATGTGGGAATTCGAATTCTGCAGTTTGTCTCATAATGGGAAAAGCGTGAACGGATCTGATGCGCGTAGATAGATTCCAACTCTGGCACAAGCGGCCCTCGTGACCGAGGCGAACGTATCGGATCAGCAACTGCTGGCCGTCCTGGCAGGCCAAGGCAACACAGGTGACGTGTTGCTTAGCGAGCCGCCCTTCGTTGATGCCCTGGTGAAGGTTCAGCAGCAGTTGACGGGCGCCGAGGCCAGCGAATCGCGCCGTTCAGAGTTCGCGTGGCTTGTGCAGGAGACCAACACGCAGGATCCGTCGATTCTGCTGGTGCCGGGCGTCGAGAACTGGATTGCCAAGTCCGTCCTCGCGCAGGCGCGCAAGGCCAACTGGGGAATCACGGAGATCCAAGAGCGTGGCAATCAAGCCGTGAGAGACTTCGTTCGTGGTGCGCAGGCGACGGCACTGATGGCTCAACTCGGCGTCGATGTGAAGCAACTGAATCAGCGCAATTGTCTACGATCGATCGTCAACGCCATCAGTGGAAAGCAGGACTCGTCGCATCGTAATGCGGAGGCGAGACTTGCCCAACTCAAGGCCTCCACACCCGAGGTACCGCCCGCAGCCCGTGTAGGTGACGATCACGAACATCACCAGCAGGTGCTGACGGGGCTGCTGAAGGATCCGGTCGGGGAGCCCAGCGAGCAGGAAGCCGAGGAGCGCCAGCAGGCACAGAAGACAGAGCGGGGCGATCTGCGCAAGACGCAGATGGGTGAGTTGGTGGCCACCATCGACAACTACGTCAAGCTCGGTCGTATCTCCGAAGAAGACGCCGAAAAGCTGCGCAAAGCTCATCGCGTCGACGAGGCGATGCGCGATGGCAAGGTGGACCGCGAGAAGGGCCGCAAGATTCGCAACAGTGCCCTTGCAGGTACAGCGCGCGATCGAATTGAGCGCAGTCTCAAAGAGGCCCTCGACTACGCCGTCGTCTACCTGCAGGTCTTTCGTTCGCTGGGGCAAATCGAGGAGCGTTTCGATCCCGCGCTGAAGTTCCTTACTCGTAATGGCCCCATTGTGAACGCCAATGCGGGTGACGAGGAGGTCGCCCAACTCGGAGAGATGGTGCTGGCCTTGTTCGAGGACGTCGACACATTGCGCCTGCTCATCGATCTCATGGATCGCAAGGACGCGGATGTGCGCATGATCGGTGCTTGCCTGTCTCCCTACAGTCACATCGCGGCTCAACTGCACTCCGGCGACAAGCGAGCGCGAGCTCGGCCGGCGGCAGCGATGATCACGATGACGGTGCTCCTCGGCCGGTTGATCAAGCCCACACCGATCCGCAAAGAGATTCGGTTGTTGAAGGTGAATTTGATCATCGAGGAGTTCTATTGTTCCACCGATGACATCGATCACGCGCGTGCCCAGGCGGAGGAGTTCCTGCGGACGCGACTCAAGAGTCTCTATCCAGATCTGAGTCGCGAAGAGTCAGAAGCCATGCAGGAGCAGGGCGAGAAGATGTTAGCAGCAGTGGAGCAGAAGGTCGTCGCCGAGCGTGCTGCCCAAGGCGTGACCGTGAAGACCACGGACATGGCCGACGGAGATGGCGACGGCGAGGATCTGAGTGCCGAAAAGAAAAGCATGGGAGTTGAGATTCATCGAATTCCCATCCGCGTTGCCGGGCGAGTGCGGCAGGTGCCGCAGAAGATCATGCCCGACCCGGATGATGCCGAACGGCACGTCATCGCGCAGCGAGATCCCGATACGGGCGAGCTGGTTCCGGCTCGTCGTCGAGGGGGAAAGAGGTATGTGATCAAGGCGCGCGAGGGCTGGGCGCTGGAGAAGGAGTAGGGGGACGACTCTCGTGAGTGGCCGCGTGTCGCAGACACCAGCACCGGTTGTGGTCATCACCGGCGCCAGCAGCGGCATTGGCTGGGAGCTCGCTTTGCGCCTCGCCGCAGGTGGCGCCTGCGTGGCACTGGTCGCTCGACGTGCGGACCGACTGCGTCAGCTCGAAGCGCAGATCACCGCTGGCGGGGGAGTGGCCGTCGCATTGCCATGTGATCTCACCGACGTCGATGCGTTGGCACGGTTGCCAGGGCAGGTAGAGGCAGATCTAGGTCCGGTGGATGTTCTGATCAACAATGCAGGTCGAGGCGCACATGGGCCGTTCGATGATGTCGATATGGCGACGCATCGACAGGTGATGGGGGTCAATGTCGACAGCGTCGTCGCCTGCACGCATGCCTTTCTGCCGCAGATGCTGAACAGAGGGTGCGGCAAACTGGTCTTTGTATCCAGCGTGTTAGGACGTCTTCCCGCGCCAGAACATGCGGTGTACGCCGCCAGCAAATGGGCAGTCAGCGGTTTTGCCGAAAGCTTGGCTTACGAACTGCAGCCGCGAGGGATCGATGTGGTTTTGGTGGAACCTGGTCTCGTGCAGACGGAGTTTGCACAGCAAGCCTCGGCGCCGATGGCTCGATTCCGACATGTGCCTTCCAAGACGGCGGCGCAGGCTGCACAGATCATCACGCAAGCCATACAACGCAGCACCCCCCACACGATTGCAGACCGAGGGGTTGCTTTCGTCATCGCATGCAAGCGGCATGTGCCGCGGTTGTTCAGATTGATCTTCGGTGCTGTCTATCGGCGAGCTGCGCGGTCGTAGGTTCGCTACTTTAGCCGAATTCGTCCTCTGGGGCAGGGGCGGCCTATACAGAGCGTGGCCCCGCGAAGGGACGTTGGCCCGACACCTCGCGATGGCAGCAATAGACCTTACCTTCCTCGGTATCAGCGACGTAAAGGTCGTCGTATTCGAGACCGCCAAAGGCCATCCCCGCCAGCCTTCCCGAGCCAATCTCGAGCGTCTCGACCACGTCCCCTGCGTCGTCGAGGATGACGATGCCCACGCCCTGCACCGCGACATAGAGGCTGCCCTGGCTGTCAAACATGAGGGCGCCTGGTGTGCCATTCTCGAAGTTGGCCAACGTCTGCTGGTTTTCCAGATTCTCACCAGCGTCATCGAGATCGAGGGATACGATTCGGTTCTGACCGGTTTCGCTGACAAAGAGTGTGCTGGCATCCTGAGACCAGACCATCCCTGTGGGTGACGCCAGTCCATTGGCGATGCGATTGACCTCACCGTCGAGATCTGCGCGATAGACGCTGCCGTCGGCTCCCTCGCGACCCCAATCGGTGAAGAGCACGTCGCCTTCAGGGGAAAAGCACAGCTCCTGGGGAGCGGCCAATCGTTGGCCACGGCACTGATTCGCATAGACCTCGACCGCTTCGTCGAGGGAGATCAGCAGCAGATGATGCCGAGCCGACTCGGCGACAAACAGATCGCCCGAGTCATCAAAGGCAATGCCTCGGGGTTTTCCGCCGGTTTCGGCAAAGACCTGTACACGGTCATCGACAATTCGGACGATGCGGCCGCCTTCGATCTCTGCGACGAAGAGCGTATCTTCGTCGTCGAAGGCCAAGCCGTGAGGAGTCTTTAGATCTTCTGCGACGAGGGTCCAGCTGCCAGCCATGTCGAGTCAAAGACGAGATTGAAAAGGGTGATGGTTGACGATTCCGGGAGTCGACTCGAGTTCGATTCCCAGTTCCATTTTGGATTCCGGCACATCTACTACGGCATTGACCAACCAAAGGCCAAACCGATGACCCGGGGCGGGCAAATATAGCGCCCCCTGTGGGAATGTAAAGTTCGTCATCGGCTACCCTTATTGCGACGTGTAGCCACCATCTACCAGCAGGGTTGCGCCCGTGGTGAAGGACGACGCGGGGGAGGCGAAATAGAGCGCCGCCGTAGCCAACTCCCGTGGATCGCCCCAGCGCCCCATGGGGACCTTGGACACCATGGCCGCCGTGGCGTCCGGATCGTCGAGCAGGGGCTGATTGATGGGAGTCGCGAAGGGGCCGGGGCAGATCGCATTCACCGTGACCCCCGATTCTGCCCACTCGAGCGCGAGAGTGCGAGTCAATTGCACGATGGCTCCCTTGCTCGAGGCATAAGGAACGCGGCCGGGAATCGAGATGGTCGACAATGTCGATCCCATGTTGATCACCCGACCATATCCTCGTTCAAGCATGTGCCGTCCTGCGGCACGACAGTAGTAGACCGGTCCGTCGATGTTGATGGCCATGACGGCTCGCCAGTCCTCATCCTCCATCTCAACAATCGGTTTGCGAAGGTTGATCCCGGCGTTGTTGACCAGGATATCGAGCTGACCGAGTTGCTCTATCGTAGAGGAGACCGAATCCTCAACCTGGATGCGATCTCCGGCGTCGGCCTCGAGGGCCAGCGCTCGAACCCCGCAGTCGCTGGCAATCTCATCGGCCACTTGTTTGGCTTCTTCTTGGTGCCGACTCGTGATCACAACTTGGGCTCCGGCGCCGGCCAAGGCTCGTGCCATCGCTTCGCCCAGCCCCTTGCTGCCCCCTGTCACCAGAGCGACCTGACCATCGAGTCGAAATAGGGATTGCGAGTTCGTCGTCAAGGGATCCATCAGCTTTCCGCCTCCACCATCTCTCGTGCTAATTCACCGAGTTCTTCCACCAGCTCGTCTTTCTCTTCAGATCTGGCCTTGTTCGTAATCTGCATGGTTAAGGCGATCAGTCCGAGGCCAAAGATCCGCTGGAGGCTTTCCAACTGATCTGGATCCAGATCTTCCACCAGTTCGCTGAGTCGGGTCAACAACTGTTGGTGCTGCAAGGTCAATGGGATGGCATCCAGGGCCATAGTTCACTCCTTGAGACTGAGATAGACGATGACGCGAAGCGGCTGTTCGGGGGAGACGGTCCCGGCCAGGCAACCAGCCACCAAAATGACGGACCCGAGCCCACATCAGCGCGTCGCCGTCGTCGGTAAGTGTCGTTCCTTCGTCGACCCAGTGCATTCCGTCAGGTGACAGTTACACGCGCAGAAGAGTAGGCTCCGATGACGTACTGGTGTGCGCCGATGTGCGCTCGAGAACGCGAATGAAGAAGTTACCCTCAGAGGCCCAGCCCGCTTCCCATGGGTTCGGTCGTGACGTCACCCTCCCAGGTGACATTCCTCTCGACGACGGCGGTGATCGAGCGCCGCAGACTCATGCTGTCTCTACATCGATGGCCACAACGCCCTCGTTGGTTTCGCTAAGGCGACTGAATGGCGACCCTGGATCGTGGTCCCAGGCGATGATGCACTGAGCGTCAAGGATCCGTCGGGTGAACAAGCCCTTCGTCGTCAGCGTGTCGTGGGGGAACATATCATACGCCATGATCCAATACGGCCGCAGGTGCTGGCGAGTTGGCAGAAGATCTGCAGGATAGACCAGGCTCTGGTCGCCTCCGTGCAGCCAGATCGCCTGATGGTGGGCGGTGTGTCCTCCTGTGGTCTCGACACTCAAGCCGGGCAGGAGCTCTTGATTGCCGTCAATTCCTTCGAAGCGAGTCGAGGCTCGAAGGAATTCGATGTCCTCGGACACATAGCTGGACTTCATGATGCTGTGTCCCCGCATGCTGTCCTCGATTTCGCCATCCTGTACTAGATGAATCGCGTCGGGGAAGGTAGGACGCAAGCGCCCTGAGTCACTGACCAGGGCGCCAGCACAGTGATCGAAATGCAGATGAGAAAACAGCACGTGCGTAATCTGTTCCGGTGCTGTTCCCGCCAGCCGGAGACTGCCTGTCAGCGAGGTGTTGCCATCGACGGCGAAGAGATCTCGGCCGCGCTCGTCGAATCTCTGCCCGATTCCCGCATCGAACAGAACGCGTTCCCCCGAATCCGCCTCGACGAGCAAACAATTGCAGGTCATCGGAATTCGATGACGATCGTCCGGAGGGGTTGCTCTGCTCCACAACGGCCGAGGGACCACGCCATACATGGCGCCGCCATCCAGAGAAAAACGTCCCGCCAGGATTGAGGTGACTCGGAACCCACCGAGGTCAAGACGATGGATCGACGGATTCAGCATGGGCGGCTAACTCAGTCCGCCTTCCGATCGCGCCTGATTCCATGCCTGCTTGAATTCCTGAATCGTCTCCACCGTTCGTGGGTGGTGGGCCATCTCGGGTAGGAATCGATAGGGTGTCGTCACGATGTGGGCGCCGGCCAGGAAAGATCGCCGAATATCATCTGCCGACCGCATACTGCCGGCGATGAGTCGCGTTGAAAAACCGCCTCTGTCGATAGAGTGAGCCGTCTGCTGCAAAACGGCATCCGCATCATCTCCCAGATCATTGATGCGACCCACAAATAGGCTCACGTAGCTTGCCCCCGCCATCATGGCCATGGTCGCCTGGTTCGTATTCACCATACACGTGACATTGACGCGAATATCCCGCTCACGTTCGAGCTTCGCGACGACCTCCAGGCCCTCCAGCGACATGGGGATCTTGACGACCACACGTTCATGCCAGGCGGCATATTCTTCGGCCTCGCAGAGCATGTCATCGATCTGTTCCGCGACGACCTCGACGCTGATGGGGCCGGGAATAATGCCCAGGATTTCCTGGACCCTGTGACGAAAATCACCCGGTTCGGCCAGAGCTGCCAGTTTCGGATTGGTCGTACAGCCGGAGATGACACCGAGGGCCACGGCTTCACGGATATCTGCGATATCCGCGCTGTCGATGAAGAGCTCCATATCGATCGTCCGAAAAAGGGTCAGGAGGAAGAGATGCGCTGGCGGAGGCAGTCGCAGATCAGATGCTCTAGTGCCACGTGAACGGATTCCACGTGAGGGGTCGACTCCATGGGGACTGTGACACACACGTCCGCCATCTGCTCTAAAGCGCCACCATCGAAGCCGCTGAAGCCCAGGCAGTCAGCACCTCGCTCACGAGCCAGACTCAATGCACGCAGCAGATTCTGCGACCATGAACCCGCATTGCCCTCGCCAGACCCACCATGAACGCTGATGAGGATGAGCAGGTCTCCGGCGCCCATGAATGGGGCAAGTTGCTCACTGTACACCGATGCCGTGCCTTCGTCATTCATCAAGGCGGAGAACAGGGGCATGTTGTCGGTCAGCGCCATCACCCGAAAGCGAGATTTGCCTTCGCAGATGGTCCACTTAGCCAGGTCACACGCAAAGTGACTGGCCGTAGAGGCGGAGCCACCGTTGCCCGCGATGAAGACGGTTCCGCCTCGATGCCATGTCTGAAACAATAACTCGATTGCGGCATCGATGTCCGGACGCGACACCTGTTCCAGGGCCTGATTCATCTGAAGCAGAAACCGATTGATGTATCGGTCGTTCTTCATTGAAGCATCCGTGTCCCTCGCATGTTGATCGCCAAACCATCGATCAGGCATTCATGAGAACTTTGGCGCCGTCCGTGTCAAACTGAAAACTCATCTCCTGAAGTCCCTCGCTGGTCATTGCTTCGCGAAGCTGACCTCGAAACTCCGCAGGGCAATAGAACATGAGGAATCCGCCACCGCCAGCGCCCAGAAGTTTACCTCCGAGTGCGCCTTGCCTTCGTCCGGTCTCGTAATAAGCATCGATCTGTGGGTTGGAGACCTTCGTCGACCGTCTCTTCTTGGCTTCCCAGTGCACGTGCAACAACTCGCCGAATCGGTCCGGGTTCCCCTCTTGCAGAGCGGATCTGATCTGTAGGCCGAGCTCCTTCACCTGATGGAGACTGTCGACGACATCGGGCTCACCAGCAGCGGTATCGGCTTCCTGTTGGGACAGGATGTCAAAACTCTCGCGGACCATGCCCGTGAAGAAGACGACCATGCTGTTGCGTAACTCGTCCAAGGTGTGCAGAGAGATATCGAGTGCACTGACGGTTACATCACCCGCTGTGTCGATCTCAAGACAGGTAAGTCCACCGAATGCACCTAGGTAGTGATCGTGCTTGCCGGCGGGCTGGCCGGCGCGGACGGTCTCCACGTGGAATGCTTCTTCCGCCAGTTGCTGGCGAGGCATCGGCAGGCGTTGATGTTCCCGCAGTGCGGCTAGCAGGGCCACCGTGAAGGATCCCGAAGAGCCCAGGCCTGTTCGTCCGGGTACGTCAGCCATGGCGCCGATCTCGAGCCCCGAATCGATGCCCGTGTGCAAAAGCGATTCGCGCAGCAGTGGATGCTGTATCTGAGATGGATCGTCAACACGCTCGGTCTGCGAGTATTTCACCCGAATGAACGGTTCTACCTTCAGCGTGTTGAGCTGGATGAAGACGTACTTGTCGATCCCCGCACTGAGGATGAAGCCGCCATGTTCGCGGTAGTAGGAGGGTAGGTCGGTACCGCCGCCGCCGAGGGGTATTCGCAGCGGTGCTCTTGTCGTGATCATGGGCGGATTATTCGGATGAACTCCGGTCGCGCCCTTTCAGAGCGTGTCGGCCAGAGCGTGTCGACCAGAGTGTGCCGACCAATGTGGGCAGTTCCGAGGTGTAGATCGACGTGGGGTCAGGGAAGCTGAAAGTGTCCATCCGCCACCTGCTCGCACGTCGCTTGATATCGCTGAGGTGTATCGGTGGAAAGTAGCTGGCCCTGAAGGCGATGTCCAACCAGAGGCGCGCCGTCCTGAAGCATTGCCGGGAAGACATGGGTGGCAAAATCGGGTGTCCCTTGCGGCGGAATGGCAGCCACGACGGTGGATCCCAGGACATAGACGCCGGCATTGATCAGATAGTCCTCAAAAACCTGATCCGGCAATGGTTTTTCGATGAGTCGATCAATGCGTGCGTCCTGCGTCAGGCCCACGATGCCTCGGTCGCCCGGATCGGGCATCCAGACAAGGCCGATCGTCGCGGCAGCCTTTCGGACTCGATGTTCAGCCCACAAGGCGCTGAGATCCGCGTTGATGAGATTGTCACCATAGTAGACGAGGAAATCTTCATCCTCAAAGAACCCCGATCGTGCCACGTCGCGGACAGCACCGGCCGTCCCCAGCAACCGGGGTTCATCTGCATAACGGAGGCGGACGCCGAAGCGATCTCCGTCTCCAAAGTGGTTTTTGATGGCCTCTGGCAGGTGGTGGAGGTTGATCACGAGATCGTCAAAGCCGTGTGTACGCAGTAACTGCACGACGTGCTCGAGCAGGGGACGCCCGGCGATGGGAATCATCGGTTTTGGCACTCGATCGGTAAGTGGGCGCAGTCGCTCTCCGCGACCGGCGGCCAGAATCATGGCCTTCATGCCGATGAGTGGCTTTGGCGCAACACGCCGGCTGCTCGCATCGCCGTCTGGGTTTTCGCGTAGAAGTCGGCGAGGGTGGGTTGCTGTTTCACCCACTCCACGTAGTCGCCGTAGATCGAGTGCAGGTCGTGGGCCCTTTCCCAACCGAGTTGTTCCAGGGCGGCGGCGGTGGACACCGTGTGGCGTGTGTCGCCGAAGCGAAACTCACCACTGATCTGAGGTTCGATGTGGTCCTTGCCGCACACGGATCGTAACCGATCCGCTGCCTCCAGGACCGTGGTCGCATCCTGACCGGCTACGTTGAAGCACCGGTCGACGGCCTGGGCATGCTCAAGGCAGAGGACATTGGCGCGAGCCACATCTCCGACATGGATATAGTCACGTCTCTGCAGGCCGTCCTCGTAGATGATCGGCGGTTCATCGTGGAGTAAGCGCAGGGTGAAGATTCGCGCGATCCCACTGTAGGCATTGAAGAACGAGTTCCGCGGGCCCTGAACGATGGAGTACCGCATGTTCGTGACGCCGATGTCGTACTTGCGCCCGAGGTTCAGGGAGGTTAATTCGAGGGCGTATTTGGAAATGCCATACGCCGTGTGTGGCTTGACCTTCTCTTCGCTTATCAGAACAGAGGACGCGGGGGTCTGGCAAACCGGGCAGCGTACCTCCCATTCTCCTCGTTCCAGTTGCTCGGCGCTGCGGAAGCCGGGTTGAAAAACGCCGTGTTGATCACACGTGTAGGTCCCTTCTCCATAGACGGACTGGGAGGAGGCAAGCACCACACGTTCCACGGGAAGTCTGTCGGCGACGATGATCTCGAAAAGCAGAGCCGTACTGGTGGTGTTTACATCGAAGAAGGTGCTGAAGTCTGGCATGTAGTCCTGATAGGCGGCCAGATGGACAACACCCTCGACTCCGTCGAGGGCTTGGCGCATGGCGATCGGATCGCGTACATCGCCCTGGATTCGTTCGATGTCTGTGGGTAGATAGGCAGGCCAACCGTGTGGATGAACGCGCGGTTGAAGAAGGTCCAGGACTCGAACCCCGTACCCTTTGCTCAGAAGATGGTCGACGGTATGGGAGCCGATAAAACCGGCGCCACCCGTGACGAGAATACGCTTCATCGGGTCGGGAATCGAAAGGGGGTATCAGGTTGTTTGCGTTGGATACAAATATAGTGTTCACACGGTGTTACGCGCGAAGGCTGTTGACACTTTCGTAAACCCGTCGAATACTTTCCTCTCTCCCTGATCAGCTCGACTCGCAACGACCGTGAGACAACTGTGGCACCTTCCTCTGTGAGAGCAGCCGGCCTCGCCGTGGTGGCAACCGTACTGGCGGTGAGTCTTGCAGAGATCCTGCTCACGGTTCTGGCGCCGCAGATTCATCGGCTCCCTGATGTCTGGGAACACGACCCCCAACTGGGTTGGCGCCATCGGCCTTCTGCCACGGGCAGACTCAAGACCCCCGAGTTCGACGTCCTGTACCGATTTGATGTGCAGGGAATCCGCACGGATGGCGATTCGCCTCCTCAAGACACCGCCCCTCAACATGGATCGCCAGGGATTGGCCTGTACGGCGACTCTTTCGCCGAGGGGTGGGGGGTCGACCAGGAACAGAGCGTGTCAGGCCAGTTGCAGGCCCTGCTCAAGCAGGACTGGCCCAGAGCTCGAGTCGACAATATGGGTGTCGCCGGCTACGGTACGGACCAGCAACTTCTGCTGTACAAGAGATCTGCCCAACTCCAGGCGCACGATATCGTCCTTGTCCTCTTCTACGGGAATGACCTGTGGAACAATGCCTCTCGACAGGGGATCGGAGCGCAGCGCGGGGATAAGCCGTTCTTCCGTCTCGATACCGACGGCCGACTTCGCCTCCATGGGGTGCCGGTGCCCCGAGACCCGGGGTGGGATCGACTGCCATCATTCTTGGACCACAGCGCACGGCACTATCACATCTTCTCGCTGTTGGAGAAGGCCTTGAAAAAGACCGAGATCACCGTGGGCAGGCAGGATGTGTTTTATGCAGCTCTCTATGGGGAGCGGTCGTCGGAGATCGAGGCACAGTGGGACCTGACGTGTCGCTTGCTCGCTCGATTTCGTGACGACGTGGAAGCCGATGGTCGCGCTTTCGCCGTGATTCACGTTCCCTCCATCGCACAGGTTGACTCGGTTCACTGGGCGAAAAAACGCACGCGTTTCGGACTGACGCGGGAGTACGACCTGCAGAAGCCGAATCGAATTCTGTCCGAGTGGGCACTCGACGAAGGGGTGGCGTATCTCGACCTGCAGCCCGCCTTTCTCGAAAGGCAGATGGCGGGCGAGACGCTCTACTACGAGGACAGTCACTGGCGTGCGCAAGGGCATCGTCTCGCCGCCAGAGAGACGATGGAATTTCTGCGCGAGGCGTTTCTCAACGCGGGGCCTTCGAACGTGAAGGATCGGCTCCATCGTGACGGCTAGGAACTTCGATCGCCAAACGCTCTGGGCTGTCGGGGGCGTGTGTGCCCTCGTCGTCTGGTTTTTCGCCGACGCCGCCTTGGGCAGCGGTGCGTTCTTCGTCCAGGACGTGATGGCGCAGAATGTACCGTTCCGCCATCACCTGCATGCCGCAGTGAGTCGGGGTGCTCTTCCGCTGTGGGTGCCCGAGATCAATGCAGGTTTTCCGCTGTTTGCCGAGGGGCAGGTGGGAGCACTGTATCCCCCGAATCTGCTCTTCGCCATGTGGTTGTCGCCTTGGCAGGCGGTGAACGCGAGTGTGGTGACACACCTGATGTTGGCTGCGGCCACGATGGTGGTCCTGCTTCGGCATCTTGGGTCAGGCCTCTGTGGCGCAATCGTGGGGGGGCTCAGCTATGGCTTGAGTGGGTATCTCGTGGTGCGTGCCATGTCTCCGAACTTTCTCGCCGTGGCCTCACTGTTGCCCGCTTTGTTGCTCTTTGTGGATGCCACCGTCACCGAGGCACGGCGACGGCCGCTGTTGTGGGCCAGTGCCATTGTTGCGCTGCAGTGTTTGGCCGGTCATCCTCAAGCGACCGCCTACGGAGTCGGTGCGGCCATCATCTACGCAGCATTGCGCACGCGCCGTGGACGTCTGTGGGGTCGCATCGTGTGGGTCGCCGTCATCGTCGCCGGGGCAGGCGCCTGTCTGGCTGCGGTTCAGCTCTTGCCGACGTTCGAATTGGCCTCCCTGTCGCTGCGATCCGGGGGCGTGGGTTTCGATCGGTTCGTGCAGATGTCCATGGCGCCCGAACGGCTACTCACGTTGCTGCTGCCGTCCCTGCTCGGCGACGCCTCTACAGGCACCTACTGGGGGGCGCAGGGGGACTTCTTCATTCAGATGTGTCCCTATCTCGGAATCCTGGCACTGCCCCTTGCGGGGCTGGCGCTCGGCGAGCGGCGTGAAGCGTCGACCTTCGCTCTCGGTGTGATTGCTGCGGCGGGTCTCATTCTGTCGTTGGGCAAATACACGGGGTTGTTCGAACTACTCTATTCCTTGCCGCCCATGCGCGCCTTCCGAATTCCCACCAGATTCTTGCTCTGGTGGGCCGTTGCCGGTGCTGCCTTGGTGGGGTTGGGGACCGACCGTCTGCTTCAGGGACCCGTGCGACGACGGTATTGGCTGGTGAGTGCGTGTCTGCTGCTACTGTGCATCGCGGTCATCGCCGCACTGCTGGGCCGATCGTCCGATCTGGATGTGATGCCTGAGCGAATGGTGCGATGGCGGGGCCAGCTTATCGAGGAGTTGCTCAGGGCGACGTTGATGTTGGGGCTGTTTGCGCTCCTGGTCGTGTCGAATCGATGGCGCCAGGGATTGGGGCGAACCGGTGTTGGGATCGTGATTCCCCTGGTTGTGCTTGCAGATCTGGGTGGCTTCGGACGTGGATTCAATGCCGTCATCGACCCGTCGGTCTACGAGCGGGTGCCACAAACGGTGTCGGCCATCCTGCTCGATCAGGCCCCTCCGACATCGCCCATGACACCTGACTCGGGTCAAGCCCTCTATCGGGTCGCAAGTCTCGTCAACGAATCGAATAGTCGTCTCGATTGGCATTCGGGATGGCGCCGCAATCTCCGAGACTATCGTCAGTATCCTGAGACGCTCCGCCACTACACAGGGGGGCTGTTCGGCCTGGCCAATGCCGAGCCAGGTTGGAGCCCCCTGCACCTGGCAAGGCACTGGGAGGTGGCGCAGGGGTTTCCGGCCCTGTTCCCGTTGGCCAGCGTCGCGTATCTGGTGATTCCGAGACCGTCGACTGCTCACGCTTCTCACCTTCGGCTTCCTGCGACATCGATGTTTGCCGTCGAACGCGTCCCCGTGCCACTGCCGAGAGCGTATGTCGTTCATGAGGCGATCGTCATCGAGGATGACGAGGACCGTGTCCGCGCTCTGTTGTCGAATTTCGATCCCTTCCGACGTGCCCTGCTCAGTTCGGGGCAGTCCATGTTTGCTGAAGAACACGGCTCACTACAGGCGGCTCGGGTTGCGGCGTATGATCCTACCCGGGTTGTCATCGATCTACCACGCCTGACGAAGACTGGTTATCTGATTCTCACCGACACGGCCTATCCGGGATGGGTGGCTCGCGTCGATGGCGAGGTGACACCGATCGAAACGGCGAATCATGTGTTTCGAGGCGTCCGCGTGACGCCCTCCGCCCGCCGGGTGGTATTCGACTTCGAACCTGCGTCGCTGATGGTTGGCGGCTGGCTCAGTTGCGTTGCAGGTCTCTGTTGGCTGGGCGCTTTCTGGTGGACACGCCGACGCCGGGCGGAGGATCGCCAGCATGTACTTCAGGACTCGCCCACGAGCGAGTTGCCCGTATGCTCCAGAGCCTGGCTCGTCCAGGGCGTCCTCATCCTCCTGTTGTATGGCCTGGCGATGCGAACAAGCCAGTGGCTGTCGTGGAGCGAGCGGCTGGATGTGCAGAAAATGATCGGTGCCGGATGACAATCCGCCAGGGCCGGACGGCGATCCGCCAGATGAGACACCGCCGATGAAGATCGCCGAGTACGGGCCGAGCGTCGGCGTCTTCCTCGCTGCGTTGGCGACGTATCTGCTGACCCTGTGCCCGGGCGTCTACACCGAGGGTGCGGGGGAGTTGATCGGTGCGGCCTATCTGCTCGGAACACCCCATCCGACAGGATATCCGCTATTCGTCCTGCTCGGGCGAGTGGTTACAGTCTTGTTACCCCTCCAGAGTCCTGCTGCCGAGATCAATGTAGCCACGGCTCTGTTCGCCGCGATCGCTGCAGCGACGCTGACCGGGTTGCTGCGATCTCGCGGTGTCGGGTCCATAGCTGCCCTGGTGGCGGGCCTGGCCTTGGCCTGGGGGCAGGTCTTCTGGACGCAGGCCGTGATCGCCGAAGTGTATGGACTGTTTGTCGCCGTGACCCTGCTGGCCGTCGCCAGTTGCCTGGCTGCGTCTGTGGCACCCATCTCCCTGCGCCGAGCGATCTTGGCCGGGTATCTGTGTGGACTCGCGGTCACGACCCATCTGCAGGCCATCCTCGTTCTGCCCATGGCTGCCGGGCTGGCTCTGTGGCCAAGGTGGCAATGGGCACGATCGCAGAGCCGAGGTCAGCTGTTGGCTGTGGGGCCTTTTCTTGGGGGGGGTGTGATTGGAATTAGCGTTTGGCTCTACCTACCGTTGCGCAATGGACGGGGGCCGGGTTTCCACTGGGCCGAAATCACGACATCCTCTGGATTTTGGCACTATCTGACGGCCGCAGACTATCGGGCCTCCTTCTTTGATCTTCCTTGGGCCGCCGTGATGCGCAATGCGGAGCGGTTCATGGAGATCTGGCTCCAGGAATGGTCGCTGTTGGGTGTGTTCATCGGTCTGGTGGGCATCCTGCGACTGTGGCGTCTCGATCGCTCGTTGCTGACGATCATCGGAGGCGCCCTGCTGCTCAATCTTCTCGTGGCCCTCAACTATCACCGAGATCCTGCCGGTTTCGGCGTTTTCTTCCTGCTCGCACTCACTTGCGGTGCCTCTCTGATCGGATACGGCGCCGATGAATTGATCTCTCGATGGCGTCGCCCTGCGTCCGGCGTGTTGATCGGGTTTTGTCTGTGGCTTGTGACCACTCATTTCTCCCAGGCCGATCATTCACAGGTTCGACTCCCGGGGCAATACGGCCGAGATCTGCTGGCCGGTCTGCCCGAGGGGGCCGTCCTGCTGATCGAGGGAGACGACATCGCCTTCGTCGTAGACTATCTGCAGCGACTTGAAGGCGTTCGTCCCGATATCGAGGTCTATAACCGACAGGGCCGCGGGCGTAGTCTGGCCCAGAATGGTGTCAGAGTTGGGCGACAGCGAGAACACGAACGGCGCGAAGCGGAACTGTGGCGACAGGGTAGGGATCTCTATGTGGTTGTCATCCGCCGGCCACCCGTGGCAGGGGTTCGCTTCGTTCCGCATGGTCTGGCCTACCGGTTGGAAGGGCCAAGGACGCCGCCACGCACGGCCGACATCGTAGACCCAACCCAGCGGTTGTTGCAGGCTGGGGCGGGAGGGCATCAGGTTGCGGATCCGCGGCTGGCAAAACTGGCGGCGAACTATTGGTGGATGGCGGGGGAGTCCTTTGGCGCCCGTGGAGATACGGCCAAAGCTGTGGCCGCCTATCTGGAGGCGGCCAACGTCGCCGATCGATCTCAGTCGACGCTCTACAATGTCAGCCTTAGGTTGTGGAACCACAACGAATTAGAAGAAGCACTTGAAACGATAGAGAAAGCGATTTCGATCGATCCACTGCAGGAGGGCCCTTATCGTCTGGCCTCTCAGATCCTTCGTGGACTCGAACGGAACCACGAACGGGATCAACTGCACAAACGAGCACAATCTTGGGGGGTCTTTCCTTGACTTCCAGGGTGGACCCCGTTACTTTCGCGACCGTCTTGTAGGGGCTACGGCTTGAGGTTCGCAGTGGCCCGTTTATCCGCGACAGACCCCACCCAATCACCGCATTTCGCAAGGCTACCTGCCGCCCCGCTTATGGACAAATGGGATCGAATCCTCCGCAAGGACAACGTCGTCGTCGACCTTCAGTCACGACGAAAGTTCGACGTCCTGCGCGAACTGTCCGCCGTTTTCGACAACGACGACGCGATCGAGGACCCGAAGCAGTTTCTTGCCGATCTGATTCGCCGCGAGCAACAGGGTTCGACCGGTATCGGCAAAGGCGTTGCCGTTCCGCACGCGCACGAGGATTCCATCCTTCGACAGATTCTGGCGATCGGGATCTCTCGCGAGGGCATCGACTTCGATTCCGCCGACGATGCCCCCGTCCACATCGTCGCGCTGCTGGGCACGCCCCGGAAACACCAGAAACAGCACATGGAACTGCTCGCAGAGCTGTCCCGGCTGCTGCAACAGGATCAGGTTCGCGACGATCTCGTGGAGGCAGCAAGTGCCGCCGATGTGCTCGCCGTCTTCAAATCTGGCGGGTGAGTCCGGTGTGGGCGCAGCGTGTGGCCCATGGCTGACCCCGAAAACCTTCCTCTCGATCGTGTCCTTGAGCGGCTGAAGGACCCGACTCCGGGTAATGTCTGGGTCGAATCACCGCAGGGCCCCACGGCGCGCCACCTGATCCTGACCCAACTGCAGACCTGGCTCGGCGCCGGGATCGCTCCTCGACACATCCTCGTCCTGCTGCCACAGCTGGATCGTCGTGAGCACTACCGTCGCTCGTTGGCGGCGATGCTCGATGACCCCGCCCTGTCGGCCGGCGTGGGCATTCAGACCTACTACGGACTTGCCTCGCGGGCGGTAAGGTTGCTCTGGCCCGATGTCGCCGCTGCAGCCGGTTTTGGCAACCCGCTGGATCCACCGGTTTTCCTCACCTACGAAACGGCCCAATATCTGATGAGCCAGATCGTTCAGCCCAAGGTGAGTGAAGGGTACTTTGAAGGGCTCACCATGCGCCCTCAGCGCATTCTCTCGCAGTTGCTGGACAATCTCAACAAGGCCGCCGTCAACGGATATCCCCTGGAAGAGGTCGGACAACGGCTGAGGGCCGCCTGGACGGGTGAGGCGGAGAGTCTCCGATACTTCGATCAGGCACAGACGTGCATCGAAGTGTTCCGGACTCATTGTCTGCAGCACAATCTGGTGGATATCTCCCTGGCCATCGACCTGTTCCATCGGTTTTTGCGACCGGGCGATGCCTGTGAAGCACATCTGTCCCAATTCACCTATCTGGCGGTGGAGGGTGTCGAGGAATCAGTACCCGTGGCCCAGGATTTCCTTGCTCACCACATGTCCCGTACCTCCGCTTCGCTGCTCGTCCATCGCAGGCACGGTGGATTTCGGGTGTTCCTCGGCGTCGATCCGCTCGGAGCCATCGACCTGCGCGACAGATGCAGCCGATCCATTGGTGTCGACAGCCCGCTACGGTCCGTGGATACGCTCGCTGAACACATCATTGCCGACCTGAACGATCTAGTCCAGCCCACAGGTGGTGAGCGCCCCCATGCGGAGACGGCCTCGACGACGGTATGTCCAATCGCGGCGCGGCACCGTGGCGAGATGATCGACCGAGTGGCAACACAGGTGGTCGAACTGGTTCGCAGTGGCGACGCCGAGCCCGGCCAGATCGCGATCGTCGCTCCCTATGCAGACGGGGTGCTGCGCTTCGTTCTTCAGCAAGCCTTGCGTGAGCACGACATCCCTTTCGCGGTGGTGCGTCGTTTCGAAAGTCTGCGTGAGGAGCCTCTGGTTCGCGGCGCCCTTGCCCTGGCCGCCCTTGCCCACGAAGGCTGGACGATGAGGCCCCACCCATGGGATGTGGCCGAGGGGCTGGCGGCCGTGATGGATCTGGATTCGGTTCGAGCAGCCATCCTCGGTAGAGCCGCCTACGATCGCGGGAACGGGTGTCTGCGAAGTCCGACCGAACTGGCTGACTCTGATCTGCGTGAACGTCTGGGGAACGAGAAGAGGACGATCTATGAGGGGGTATGGCAGTGGATTCAGCGTATGCGGGAGTCCGAATCGATGCCGCTGGATCATTTCCTCCGACGACTGTTCGGTGAGATTCTTTCGCGACCCGATTTCGACCCAGCACACGGCACGCTCTTCGCGCGATTCATTGCCTCTGCAGAGGCTTTCCGTAAGACGGCGCCGGCCCTCAATCTGGAGGGCCGACAGATTGGCGAGCGTTATGCGGAGATGGTGGCAGAAGGCGTTGTGGCGGCCGCCTACGAAGCACCCATGTCGCAAGCCGTATCCGATGCGGTTCTGGTGGTGGCGCCGGTGACGACGTATCTACTCGACGAGCGACAGGCTCGATACCAGTTTTGGCTGGACATCGGTTCCATTCACTGGTGGGCCCCTCCTCATCAACCTCTGACCAACCCTCATGTACTGGCGAGACGTTGGCCAATCGGCCAAGCCTGGACGGACCGCCTCGACTTTCAACAGCGCAACGACGTGCTCGGCCGTCTCGTGCGTGGGTTGTGTGCCCGCGCCAGTGAGAGGATCTACCTCTGCTGGAGTGAACTGGAGACCGCGGGGGCCGAACAGGACAGCCCTCTGCTGCAGGCGGTGACCGATCTCGTCCTCGATCGATCCGTCATTCAGGGGATCGATTCTCGACAGGAGGGACCCGACCAAGGAGGGTTCGATACGCTTGGACTCGACGCCGTCCCTGATACGGGCCCCACCGACCCCCATGACTGAGGCGACCGGCTTTCGCCCCCGTGCAGGACAGCGTGAAATCCTCGAATACGAGGGCGGCCGGATGGGCGTTGCCGCCGTTCCGGGCAGCGGCAAGACCGCGACGATCGCCGCGTTGACGTCCCGTCTGCTCGAACAGAGGGTGGACGGGAAGGGACCGCTTGGGCGACGGGGACGCGTTCTGGTGGTGACGTATCAGAACGCCGCAGTGGATACACTGCGAGGTCGAATCGGGGCGCGACTGCGCGAGCGCGGTTTGCCTGCCACCGGATTCGATGTGCGCACGCTGCACAGTCTCTCCTTCGGACTGGTTCAGGCTTATCCCGGGCACGTGGGCACGACGACGGACTTCCGTGTCCTGGACGAAGCCTCAGCGAATGCCTTCGTCGATCGTTCCGTGGCCGACTGGAGTCGGGCACATGTCTCCACCTGGGGGCGATTGGCACCTGGTGAGGGCAATGTGTACGACGAGCGGTGGGAGGGGCAGTGGCAACGCATCGCACGATCGCTGGCCAGCAGTATCATCGGGGCCGCGAAGAACCGCCGCCTCGAGTCCGAGGCGGTCATCCGCCTGGCAACCGGCGAACATGCGCAGGGACTGGCCGCCCAACTGGTGCGCATCGGCGGTCAGATTTTTGAGGGATACCAGAGACTGGTAGAGACATCCGGTAGTATCGACTTCAACGACATGGTCCGCCTCGCCGTCGCCTTGCTCGAACAGGCAGAGGATGTGACCGAACGCCTCGCTCAGCGCTGGCCCGTTATTCTGGAAGATGAGGCGCAGGACAGTGTTCCTCTGCAGGAGGAGTTGCTCGGTCGTCTTACGGCGGCGACGGGCAACTGGATCCGCGTCGGTGATCCCAATCAGTCCATCACCAGTACGTTTACCGCCGCCAATCCGAAGTTGCTCCGCGCATATCTTGAGCGTCACGATGTGATTGCCGTAGAGATGTCCGTCTCTGGGCGGAGTGCGCACAGGATTCAGAATCTGGCCAACGACCTGGTCCGGTGGACGTGCGACAGGTATCCCCTTGAGGCGATTCGTGCCCGTGCCTTCCGTGATCAGTCGATGCAGCCCACCGAAGTGGGTGATCCACAACGAAACCCCGTCGACAGTGATGGGCACAGCATTCTATTTCGCCAATTCGAACATCGCCATGAAGAGCTGCTGGACACGAGCACTCGTGCGGCGCGTTTCGCCAGTGCGCAGCCGGATGCGACAGTGGCGATTCTGGTCCCCACGAACAAGATGGGATTTGACGTGGCCGAACTGTTGCGAGAGCGGAAGGTCAGCTTCGACGAACGTCTGCAGAGTTCGCGCAACGTCCGGTCCGTCGTCGACACGATGGCCAGAGCTCTCTCGCTGGTCGCACAACCAGCCAACTCCCGTGCCTTGGAGCGCGCCTGGCAGTCGCTGGAACTGGCCGGCGGTGATTCGCCGAGGGCGACGCCAGATCAGGCCCCCCGTCTTCTGCGCAGTTGCTATCGCCCCGAGCAGCTGTTGGCGCCACGTGAGGAGGAAGACTGGGTGACGTCCGATGCCTTTCCTCCCGTGTCGGGTATCGATTCGGACACCTGGCATCGGATCGATCGGTTCGCCCGACGTGTAGCCAAGTGGCTGCCTGCGGCAGCACTTCCCGTGGACCAGTTGACGATGGCTCTGGCCCATGACCTGCTGCCAGAAGACGATCTGGCCATGGCCCATGAGATCGCCATGTTTCTGCGCCGGCTCAGTGATGAGCATCCCGCCTGGCGATTGCCCGAACTGGTGGCTGAACTGAGTGACGCCGCCGTAGGGCGATCGTTGCTCTCCCAACCCGATGAAGGGTACGAACCGCAACCCGGTCGCATTACGCTGACGACCCTTCACAAAGCAAAGGGCTTGGAGTGGGATCTCGTCTATGTCCTTGGTGTCGATTCGGTCGAGTATCCGGCCACGTTAGAGGATGAGTTCCGTGGGCATCAGCAACACCTGGGAGGTGACCCAGCACAGCTCGCACGCACGTGGATGCTGAATGCTGCCGATGGCGGGCAAGCAACCCTCGATGGCGGCACCGAAGGGCGGCTCGATACGATCGCCGAGCGACTACGTCTGCTGTACGTGGCCATTACACGCGCCTGTCGCTATCTGAGCCTCAGCTACAGCGAGTACGTGCCGATGGGCCAGCGAACGCGGCGTGTAGAGCCGGCGTTGGCATTCGAGCAGTTGCAGACGCTCTATCAAGCCAGAACCGTGACAAACGACAAGGGCGCTGGAGCATGATCGACACGCTGAGCCAGAGTGCCATCGACACCTACCAACGTTGCGCACGCCGCTTTTACCTCAGATATGTGCAGGGTCTGGACTGGCCTGCACCACTCACGTCATCAGAACTGGACTTTGAGCAGGCCATGCGCCGGGGCGAACACTTCCATCTTCTGATACAGCAACATACTCTGGGGCTGGACGTGACGCCCATGGTGGAAGCCAGTGAAGACCAGATCCTGCGAGACTGGTGGCAGCGCTACCTGAATCAAGCTCAGGCGCTGATCCCGTCCACGGCCCGGGCTCAATTCAGTGAAGTCGAACTCGGCCTTGGTCTGGCGGGGGTCACGCTGGTGGCCAAGTTCGACCTTGTCGTGATCGACGCCGAGGGCGAACTGGTCATCTTCGATTGGAAGACCGGTGTTCCACGCACGGCCCAACAGCTGTCGGCAACGTGGCAGACCATCGTCTACTGCTTCGTGGCGACCGAATGCGGAGGTCAGCTTGTCGACCCCGCATCCGCGTCGCCAACGCCGGTGTCGCCCGAGTCTGTTCGGTTGACCTACTGGCACGCCCGCGAGGCCGACCAGCCCGTTCGGCTGCCGTATGATGAGGCCTCCCATGAACAAGCACATCGACGACTGTCGGCCGTGATCATGGAACTAAAGGATCTCGTTGAAAGCGGCGAGGAAAGTGCCTTCGTCCGTACACCGAACGAAGGAGAGTGTCGCCACTGTCCCTATCGATCCTATTGTGAGAGGGGGCGTGTGGCGGGCCCAGAGATGGAGCCCGAACAGCTACTCGGAGTCGAGGAGTCGATGAGAGTCGTCGAAGGGCCGAATGACCTGGAAGATTGAGGCCTCACGAAGGTGTGGCTGCTGGGCACTGTGTCTGCTGGGTGTTGGGTTGTCCGCGTGCGGCACCGAAGGATCATCGCCGGAGTGGCCCCGTTTTACTGACAGAGCCGCAGCCTCCGGTCTGACAGAACCGGTCCGAGCTGGAGATGCGCAGAAGGCGGATATACTCGAAGCCAACACGGGCGGTGTGGCCATCATCGACTATGACCAGGATGGTGATCGGGATCTGTTCTTCGTCAACGGCGGTGCACGAAGCCCGTACGATGAGGAGGTGCCCCGCTCCATGTTGTATCGAAACGACGGTCGCCCCCAGTTCACGAATGTCAGTGAAGAATCTGGTGCTGACGTCACCGCGTGGGGGATGGGGGTTGCCGTGTGGGATGTCGACGGCGATGGATGGCCGGACATGTTCCTGAGTGCATGGGGAGCCAACCATCTATTCCTCAATCAGCGCGATGGCACCTTCGGGTCGGTTCCCTCGGCCGGGGGGGCAAGTGATGATGGTTGGAGTACAGGCATCGCAGCGGCAGACTACGATCTGGACGGCGATGTCGACGTCTACGTCGCACAATATGTGGACCGCCCTGCGGAACTGGAGGCGATCCCTTCCTGTACGTGGCGGGGGATCCCCGCATTCTGCGGACCTGCCGGTTTGCCGGCGGCGCCCGACAGGCTCTACGAACGGACCTGGGATGGCCCCTCGATCTTTCGGGACGCCACCGAGGCGGCAGAGATCTCCGAACAGATTCCGGCCTATGGGCTTGGGGCGGTGGCAGGCGATCTGGATGCCGACGGGGATCCAGATCTCTATGTGGCCAACGACGCGACGCCGAATTTCCTCTATGAGAATCGGCACCATACCGCAGATGCCCGGTGGAAAGATCGACTTCATGAAGTCGGCCGCGCGGCGGGTGTCGCCGTCAGCGGTGATGGCAGACGGCAAGCAGGAATGGGAATCAGTGTGGGAGATATCGACTCAGATGGTCACGTCGACCTGCTTGTGAGCAACTTCTCTCACGATCACGTCTCTCACTATCGACAGCTGGACCCTCTTCGATTTTCAGAGACAGCCTTCGCCAGTGACCTCGGTCGCTGGACGCTTCCCACCCTCGGGTGGGGGACAGGGCTTGCTGATTTTGACCACGACATGGATCTGGATCTTTTCGTATCCAATGGACACGTATATCCACAGGTCGATGAGGCAGGGATCGGCACGACCTATCGCCAAGACAATCAACTCTTCCGCAACGATCATGGTTTCCTTCGCGATGTAACGGTATTGTCTGGATCCGGTCTTCGCGTCACCGCAGTGAGTCGAGGAGCAGCTCTGGGCGATCTCGATGAGGATGGAGATCTCGATGTGGTGATCGTGAATCTCGACTCGATCCCAAGCCTCATTCGAAACGAGGGAGTATCTGCGGGTTGGCTGAGTGTCGAACTGGAAGGAACCCGACGAAACCGAATGGCCATCGGGGCGCGCGTCGTGGTGAGCTCTCAGGATGGCCACAGTCAGGTTCGAGAGATCCACGCCGGAACGGGGTATCTGTCACAGGATGATCACCGGCTCCACTTCGGCGCGGGGACCATCGACAGCGTCGAGATTGAAGTTCACTGGCCCGGAGGCAGAGTCGAGTCTCTCGGCCGGATGGGCGTGCGTCAGCACGTAAGGATCAACTCGGGGAACGACGGTTAACGCTGCAGCGCTCCGTACAGCGTGTGCGACGTGGTCCGTTCGATCTTTACCTGGACCAACTGATTCATCTCCACGGGATCGGAGAGGATCGTCACCTTGCCCTGCGGTGACCTGCCGAAGTAGGTCGGCTGCCCGTCGGCGTCGGGACGGCGGCTGCGTCCTTCGACGAGCACCTCAACCGTGCGTCCGACCCAAGCCTGGTTCGTCTCCCGCGAAATGCTCTCCTGCATTTCGATGATCTGCTGGAGCCGAGCCCCTTTGACGTCGTCGGGCACGTCGTCAGCCATGCCCTTGTGAGCGAAGGTGCCGGATCGTTCGGAGTAGCGGAACATGAAGGCACTGTCGAAGCGTACCTCCTGCATGAGCTCTACGGTCTGGCGAAAATCGTCATCGGACTCGCCGCAGAAGCCGACGATGATATCCGTCGTGATGACAAGATCGGGGATTTCGGTGCGCAGTCGTTGTACCAACTGTCGATACTCACCAATCGAGTAACCTCGCCTCATCGCCTCCAATTGGGGGTCAGAACCCGATTGCACGGGAAGGTGAAGGGACGGGCAGACCTGTGGAAGGCGACCCATCGCCTCTATCGTCTCGTCGTTGAAATCGGCGGGGTAAGGGGATGTGAAGCGGATCCTACGGATTCCATCGATCTGCGCTACCTCGTCGAGGAGCTGGGCGAAACTTTGCTGGCCGTCGTCGTAGGAGTTCACCGTCTGGCCCAGGAGAGTGACTTCGCGGAAACCCGATTCGGCCAACTCACGTACTTGTCGCAGAATCTCGTCGGATGGCACACTCCGCTCTCGTCCGCGTACATAAGGAACGACACAGAATGTGCAGAACTTGTCGCACCCTCGAATGATCGTGACCCATGCGTTGGTTCCCTCCGTACGAACCGGATCGATGCCGACATAGTTCTCGGTGCGGCTCAGACGCGTGTCGAGGAGGGTTTCATCCGCCGTTTGAGCGAGCAGCTCAGGAAGACGTTGATAGGCGTCTGGGCCTGCGATCAGATCAACGAAGGACGCTCTCGCAGGCAGCGTGTCCGTCAAGTGTTGCGCCATGCACCCGAGCACGCCGATGGTGAGGTCTGGGCGTGTTCGACGAAGTCCGTGCAATTGGCCGACCCGACCGATAACGCGTTCCTCCGCATTCTCGCGCACGGCGCAGGTGTTGACGAGAATGACATTCGCGTCTTCTGGGCCGTCCACGATGCGGTATCCTGCGTCTGAGAGGATGCTGGCCACAACCTCCGTGTCGGCCACGTTCATCTGGCAGCCATAGGTCTCGATGTAGACGCTTCGGTGGTGGAGGGGAGCTGTCCGTGCGTGTGCCGAGGTCGGTGAGGGGACCTCGGATAACAGTTCGATGTCGGGGAGGGACTGGCTCACGACGGTGCCACCGCCTGTAGGTCGTCATGTACCCCGATCGCATGCTCGCCTGGATGCTCAGCACTTCCAGTCTCAACCCCTGTCAGGGGTACGGCAGGTATAGTCCCTGTCATCGGAGTAGAGAGAGAGCCGAAGGCGAACTGCTCGCGGGCTTCACTGATCTTGACATTCACCAGTTGATGGGCCTGAACCCGAGGATCTTCCACGCCACCCCCATCTTCGATCAGGACCTGCACATAGTTGTCGGTCCTCCCCACGGCAAGACCACTGCCATCGGATCGACGAGTCTCTTCGATCAAGACCTCAACCTGCTGGCCTACATGGGATCGATGAAAGGCGAGTCGTCGGGCCTGGCTCCATTCGATCAGCCTGCGCGCTCGAGTCGACTTCACCGCGCGGGGAGCGTGGTCGGGCAGTCTCTCGGCGGGTGTGCCCTGGCGCAGGGAATAGGAGAAAACATGTAGGTAACTCATGGGGAGGGAGTCGAGCAGTGCGTGCGTGTTCTCGAACTGCGCCTCCGTCTCGCCCGGAAAGCCCACCATCACGTCGGCACCGATGCAAGTACCGGGGACGGTGTCGGCGAGGCGCTGGATTCGGTCGGCGTAGTGCTGGCGATCGTATCGTCGTCCCATTCGGCGAAGCACGGTATCATCGCCACTTTGCAGTGGAATATGGTAGTGACGGCACAGGTGGCTCGAGTGGGCGGCAAACTCGATCAACTCGTCGGTCACGAAATTGGGTTCCACGGAGTTGAGACGGATTCGTCGCAGCCCATCAACCCCTTCAAGCTGGGCAAGGAGGTCGACCAATTCGGTAGGGCTCGAGTCGGTTCCGTGCCGGTCGTGTCCGAAGCTTCCCGTGTGCACTCCTGTGAGGGCCAGTTCGACATAGCCTGCCTCGACCATGGCGCGGGCCTGCGTCAAAATCTCCTGGACGGGGCGACTCACGCTGACTCCCCGAACCTGGGGAATGATGCAATAGGTGCAGTGCTCGTCACAGCCATCCTGAATCTGAAGGGTGCCGCGTGTTCGTCCGCCCTCGACCATGCCATCGATCTGTAGAAACTGTTCAGTCTTGGGGGGGCTCATCGGATTCAGGTTTAGGTCCGGTGAACCCTGGATTCGACGTTGAACAGCCTCGACCAACTGCACCTTCTCGCCATTGGCGACGATGAGATTGGCCCCCGCGTCTGACAACTCGCCGGGTCGACGCTGTGCGTAGCAACCGGTTGCTACGATAATTGCCTTCTCGCCCGTACGCCGGGCAGTGCGCACTGCCCGGCGAGAGTCTGCATCTCCAGCACCGGTGACGGTACACGTGTTGACGACGTACACGTCAGCCTCCTCCTCGAATCCGACCATGTCAAAGCCGGCCCGAGAGAATCCGGATCGTAACGCCTCGCTCTCATAAAGGTTCAGCTTGCAGCCGATGTTCTTGATCGCCACTCGAAGCGGCTGATGATCAACGGCAGGGGGGTGTTCGACGTGCGAGTCTGACACAGGCATGGGTCGTGATAGGGATAGGCGTCGATCTTTGAGGATAGATGAGCAGACGAGGATAGAATGTGAATGGATGCGGTCGCAGGCATCGCGGTTTGATTGCCAGAAGGCGCAGACCCCCGCGATCAGGATGCGAATCTACGCCCTTAGGAAAGGCGACGCAAGTCTCACTGCCATCGTAACTTACGCCGATAGCGACGTCCATTGATGAGTTTATGCAGGCTCGAGTTGGGCGTAGGCTACGAGGATCCGCTTGGACATGCTGCCAAAGCGAACCGTGATCTTTGTATCCTCCCCCATCCCTTCTCTCTCCGTGATCATGCCCCGGCCAAAATTCGGGTGCTTCACCCAACGCCCTACGGCCAAGGGATCGGTGCCATCTGAAGCATCCTCATCCATCTCGTAATGCACGCCTGTGGGTGCCTTTGGTGCTGGCGTGGAGAACTCCGCCACGGGAAGATGGCGTGCTCGCGACGAGGACTGTTTCTGATCGCCAGATGCACGCCGCTGCCGGCGGGTGGCCCCCGGTGGGGTTCCCCACGAAGGCGTTTGGGGTGCCACCTCCGTGACCTCCACCAACTCTGTGGGAACTTCGGCGACAAATCGAGACGGTTCCATCTCTCGACTTTGACCGAACACGTAGCGCGAGCGGGCGCTGGTCAGGACCAGGTGTTTCTGCGCCCGAGTAATCCCCACGTAAAAGAGGCGCCGTTCCTCTTCGATCGCACCCGGGTTGGTACGACTCTCCTCGACAGATCTGAGTGTGGGGAACAGTTCTTCCTCCAACCCGCAAATCGCGATGATGGGGAATTCCAGTCCCTTTGCGCTGTGCAGTGTCATCAGGGTCAGCGTCTGGCCGCGCCCTTCCTCGTCGACTTCGTCCTCCGACGTCATGAGGGAGACTTCCTCGAGGAATGCACTCAGCCCAGCGTCCTCATCGTCGGAATGATCAGACGCGTACTCGGCGATACTGGACACCAGTTCACCCAGATTCTCCTCACGTGCTTCTGCTTCGGGCGTGCTCTCGCTTCGCAAGGCCTCGAGATAGCCCGTCTTTTCCAGGACCTCCTCGACCAATTCGGGCAAGGGCATCACGCCGGGGGCGGCAGAAACGAGAAGAGCCTCCATCATCTGTGCGAATTCGGTGAGGCACTTCAAAGCCCGCGCACCGAGTCCCTCGACCTTGTCACACTCGTCCACGATGACGTCGAGCAGTTGCCGCCGCTGTTGATGAGCGTATCCCACGAGCCGCTCGATGGTCGTGTTGCCGATGCCCCGCTTCGGTACGTTCAACACACGAAGCAGGCTTACATCGTCGTCAGGGTTCACCAGCAGTCGCAGGTAAGCCAATACATCCTTGATCTCGCGCCGTTCATAGAAGCGAACGCCGCCGATGATCGTATAGGGTACGCCACTGCGGCGTAGTTCTTCCTCCAACTGGCGTGACTGCGCATTCGTGCGATAGAGAATGGCGGCCTCGCCGCGGCTGTAGCCTTGAACGCGGCACAGATCCTCGATCTTGGCCACCACACGACGTGCTTCGCTGCGATCGTCGCCGCATTCGGCATAGTCGATGAGGTCGCCGTCGCTACCGGCAGTCCAGAGCTTCTTGCCCTTGCGGTCGAGGTTGTGACCGATGACGGCATTGGCGGCATTCAGGATGCGTGCTGTGGATCGATAATTCTGCTCGAGACGGACCACCTTGGTCTCTGAATAGTCCTTCTCGAAATCGAGAATGTTGCGAAGGTCGGCCCCGCGGAATTGGTAGATCGACTGATCGTCATCACCGACGACACAGATGTTTCGGTGCTCTTCGGCAAGCAAACGCGTCAGCAGATACTGGGGCCGATTCGTGTCCTGGTATTCGTCGATGAGGATGTATTTGAAACGCTGCCGATACTTCTCAAGTACTTCGGGGCAGCGACGAAAGGCTCGCACCGGTTCAACGATCAGGTCGTCGAAATCGAGGGCCTTGTTGGCTCGCAGGCCCTGTTCGTAGTCGGAATAGACATCCGCAATCTGTCGTCGATGCGGATCGGCCCCCGCCTGTCGAGCGAAGGCCTCCACGTCGATCATCGCATTCTTGGCCCCACTGATTTGACCCGCTACCTGGCGTGGTGGGAAGTCCTGGTCCGACAGATCGCGTGCATCGAGGATGCGTCGCACAAGAGCACGACGATCCTCTTCATCATAGATGGTAAAGTCACGGTGAAGGCCGAAGGGTTCGGCCTCATAACGTAGCAGCCGCGCACAGACCGAATGGAAGGTGCCTATCCAGATTCGCTCTGCCACAGGCCCGACCAGGTCGATGACGCGCTGTCGCATTTCGCCGGCCGCCTTGTTGGTGAAGGTCACGGCGAGGATGTTCCACGGGGCCACGTCGTGGGCGTCGATCAGGTGGGCGATCCGGTAGGTGAGGACCCGTGTCTTCCCAGATCCGGCGCCAGCCAGAATCAACAGAGGACCGGACGTGGTTTCGGCGGCACTGCGTTGTTCAGGATTCAGATCTGCGAGGCTGTACAAGAGCTTTTTGTCGATTCCTTGGAGAAGATTTTCTAAGAGGGAATGAGTCAGTTGGGGCGGCTGCGTTCTGCGCGGCGGATCGCTCTCTTGGCGGCTTCGTGTTCACGATTGGTGCGGCTGAATTCGTGTGTGCCGTCTCCACGAGCGACGAAATAGAGAAACTCCGTTTCCACCGGATTCAGTGTTGCCTCGATCGAGGCGCGACCGGGGCTGCCGATCGGCCCCGGTGGCAAGCCGCGATGGCGATACGTGTTGTAGGGCGACACGACCCGAAGGTCGGTAGTGGCCAGACGCTTCTTGTGGACGCCAAGGGCGAACTCGACGGTGGCGCAGGACTCGAGGCGTCGTCGCAGCCCGAGTCGACGAAGAAAGATGGCGGAGATGGTTGGGCGCTCCTGGGCAGCCACGGCCTCGCGTTCGACGATCGACGCCAGAGTGACCGCTTCGTGCAGGGATAGATCGATCGCCTCGAGTCGGGCGAAATGATCGTCGGAGAAAACACGGAAGAACTGTTCGACCATCAGACGTGCGATCTGCTCTTCCTCGATGTCCGGAGGGAGGAAATAGGTCTCGGGGAACAGATAACCTTCAAGCGAAACCGAGGGGACCCCAAGTTGAGAAATGAGGTCCTGGTCGCGGGTGACCAGCATGAAGCGGCTCGAGTCTGCAATTCCTGACGACTGCAGAATTGAGGCGACCTCGGATCGCGTCAGGCCTTCGGGTATGGTGACACGAACCATTTCCAATGGCGCCTCGAGCAGCACGTCGAGAAGTTCCCCCGTCGTCAGGGAGCCATCGAGCTGGTAGTTGCCCGCCTCGAGGCGATCAGCTACACCTCGCCAGCGAGCGAACCACTCAAAGAATCGGGCGTGGCGAATCAGACCGTTCTCGTGGAGTTGGCCGCCGATGGCACGGGCACTCATCCCTGTACGAATCGAAATCTTGGCTTGTGCAGCCCCTGTGGGTGTGTTCAGAACCCACGCTGCCACACCGATGCCCGTGAGAAGGACAGTGATGGCAAGAATCAGTCGCATCGGGACATGAAATCCTTGGAGATTCGGTCGGCGGGACAGGCGGGTCGCTGGGGGAGGGTACTGGTCAAGGAATGCAAGTGCAAAGCGAGACCATGAAAGAGCGCCCCTAACTGCACGCGCCGTTACCTACAAGCCCTACAAGCGTCGTTTCTTACAAGCGTCCGGGGGAAGGAGGCTCTGTGAACGACGCAGGGCGAGTGTAGCCGCCGTGTCTGGGAATGTCAAGATCGCGTCACCGGGACGACTCAGCGGCGAAACAAGCGGAGGAAGAAGTCATGGAGGCTGTCACTCAGTGGCAGGGGCTGGACGGCCTCGGGCCCCTTTGTTGCCTCTTCGTCTTCCGGGACAACGTAGGGCTCCTCACTCGTGGTCCGCGAAGGGGTGAGACGACGTAGGAATGATCGATATCGCTTGTGGCGACGGGAGTAGTCGTCATCGAGCTGGGCCAGCAGTGGTGCATGATCGGAAGTACGTTGTGCACGTTCGGCTTCGAGGTCAGGCAGCTGATCACTGAAGGGGCGACCGGTTCCCCAGCAACGTTTGTGGGCCGACAGGTGCACCAGATGGCCCGCAGAGACAAGGCCCGAACCTGTGATGGCTCCCTTACTGAACACCTGCGTACGGCCACTGTCTCGCAGAGAACGACTGTGAACCACCTTGCTGCTGCGACTTGCTTCGACCAACTCGTCTAGGACGCCATCGACCTGCGACGTCGGCGTCACTTTGCGGGTGGGGTGGGCCACGGCCTCGACAAGAGCGCTGCTGAGGACATCGTCGTAACGCTCTTCAAGCATTTCAGGATCGCCGAAAATCTCGACAAACAGATCCTGTGCGACGGCACTCACGCAGCCGACCTGGCCCGGGTGAAGCGGAAAGACCTGACTGAGCTTGGCAACATCGTCACCAAAACGATCAAAAATGGCGCACACATCCTGGGTCGAACTCACCGTTCCTGTGTGTTGCAGGTATGTCTTGATTCGATCCCATATCCGGTGTTGATGATTGTCTCCGTGACGTCCGAGTTGCTCCAGCTTGTAAGAGCGCAGATACCAGGGACAGGCGGTAGCATCGGTAAACTCGGCTTGATACACCGTGGGCTGCCCCGCCTCGACGCAATTGACCGGCAGTGACGCACGCCGGCCAGGAGGAACCAGGCAACTGAACTGCACAGAGCGCAACTGTGTCGGTCCCACGAGAATATCAGACTCTCCCACAAGGACCGCCGTCGGCAACGGATTGTCTATGTGTACCTGAGTGACGATTCCGGTGTCCGACAACTTGACTCCGCGGCGAAGGGCCTGAGTCAAACTCACCACATCGGGTGGATCGGGTGCAAGATAGGTGGGGAAGACCGGGTAGACGACCATGTTGGGGAGATTCCCTGTCGCATCGAACTGCGGGGCTCCGAGCAGGAGTTCATCAAAGCTCCGTCGGAGCGTGTCAGCGAGCGGAGTGGCCACGCGTCAGCCGACGAAGGCGCGTAGAACCTGGTAGGTGCCGATGGCGAAACCCAGACTACAGTAACCGGCCAACGCGGCGAGTCCGAAAAAAGCGGGGAACAGAGCCACCATCCAGGGGTCCAGATGGCCGGCTCCACCTCGGATCTCCAGCACCGCCAAAGAGGCATCGTGACCAAAGACGGTACCCACTGACGCGACGACGCCGGCGAGCGCCAACTGGGCATTTGACCAGTGGAACAGAGAGTCGAGCAGAACCACACTCGACACGGCAAGGATCAGACACAGGGGCCATCGCAGGTGTCCATGCCAGACACGCTGCAGGCGAGTCGTATACAGGGCGGCTGCCGCATAGGGGCCGAGCAGAAGCATTCCACAACTCAGACCGATGGCGAGAGTCAGGATGAGCTTGGGGTGCGGGGCCCACCAGGCGATGAGAAACCCGATCGCAAAGACGCCACCCATCAAACGCGTCGACATCGACAGGCGGTGGAGGAAGCTGCTGAGTGGGTCCACGGGCGATCGACTGGAAGACGATGAAGGCCCACCACGAATGGGGGCACGGGACAGATCTGGCGCTTCGACACTGGATGCGAGGGCGACCTCGCCTAACAGAGCCAACTGCAGAGGCCCTCTATGTAGTATCGGCGAAGGTTGTCTTATCCGTAGAGATCTTCGGAGTCCGCGTCGATTTCATCGATGATCTTGGCAGCCCGCTTGCGTCCCTGCAGGCCGGGGCGAGCGAGGTATTTCGCTCGCCCACCGACGAACAACACTGCAGGCTCATCTTTCTGTGTGTCCAGCTTGACCACGTCCCCCTCCTGCAGCTGTGCAACTTCATTCAGCGACAGGGCGCCGTGAGCGACCTGAAGGTGTACGGGGATCTTCATCTTCCCCAAGGCCTTGCGCTGCCGATCGATTTGGTCTGGTGTGGCCTCCTTCATCCGTGTCCCTGGGGGCGGCACGAGCCTGGCAGACAGGGGCTCGAGGCTGCCTAGGGGGTAACACAGGTGGACGAGGCCTGTTGCGGAGCGGGTGTTGGCCTCGAAGGCAACGATGAAACAACCATCGCCCGGTGCGGCAATCTGCATGAACTCGGGATTTGTCTCGAGAGCGACCTCTGTGATTTCCACGCGGGCCACCGGGTCCCACGTCGCCTCCAGATCGGCGAAGATCCGACCGGCCAGTTTGTTTACGATGTTCATCTCGATCTGCGTGAGAGACCGGTCATCGCCGCCGGCGAAGGACTGCCCTTGGCCGCCAAAGGCACGATCGATGATCGACATGACCAGTTCGTTGGCCATGCTCAGAATCGCCTGACCTCCCATGGGAGACAATACGAAGCTGTAGGCGATTCCGGAATTGGGCAGGGCGCCGATAAACTCGTGGTAGACGAGCTGGTCGCAGAACGCGAGATCAACGTCCACGACCTGGCGCATGTTGCTCGACAATGTTGCCGCGAGCAGGCGCGCAAACTCTTCGTGGATGCTCTCCATCCGCCTCGCCTGATCCTTGTGGACCTGCTGTGGGCGGCCGAAATCGTAGGACATGGCCGCTGTGCCAGAGATCGCCGGAAGATCAGGCTCGCGTGAGGCACGAGCAGCAGAGATCAGATTGTGGAGTTCGTCGTCGGTGAGTTCGTCAGCCATGGCAGCCTAATATAGCGATGTTGTGCCTGTTTCACCCCGCTGCAGTTGCGATCTGAGCTCAGCCCATTCTCAGATTTGATTTTTCTGGTGGAGTTTTCCCGCCGATCGTCGATAAGTATACTACCATGTAGTAGCAAGTTATGTAAGATGCCCTGGTCGGGCACGTTTCCTTTTAGGAGGGGGATCGAGCCAAAGTAACTGGCGCAGATCGTCCGCGCCGGACAGTGTCTTGCTGATTGTCGGCCGACCCGGCAAGGTAGTGATCGTACGCCCGACCGAGGATCGAAAGGAGGAAGTGACTGGTGTAACCTGCCCTGAGGATGGCAGGCTGACGCCGACAACAAGAAACGAGGGGCATGAGGCCCAGCGTTAACGCACCGGCAAAGGAACGTCCGAATGCAGGGACGAGCCGGTAAACCGAAGGAGGCCAAGGATGGTCAATCACAATCGCGTTCCCTTTCCCGGGGGCTCTGATGGACTCGGTGACACACTCGAGTTGGAGCTCGCTGGTAGCGTCGCGAGCGCCGACGACTCGTTCGTCGACCAGATGCCTTGGGCTCCGGCCGTCTTGTCGGACAAGGGGCTCTTTCTGCTATTGCTTTACGAAAAGGCGATTAGCTGCATGGACGAGTCCCTTGTCCTGATGGACGAAGGGGACATGGTCGGAAAAGGGGATTGTCTCATTCACGCACAGGAGATCGTGCTGCAATTGTCGGATGCCCTCGATAAGAGCACTGGCGCGATCGCCGACAACCTGGAACGGCTCTATCTGTATGTTTACCGACGCCTGATTCAGGGAAATGTCAGACTCGACCAGGGCGCCATCACCGAAGCCCGGCGAATCATGAACGACCTGCTCGAGGCATGGCAGGCGATCATCTTGACAGGACAGCGTCCGCCCTGAATGTCTGGAAGTGGCCGGCGTTCCCTTGCGCGCCTGAACCAACTGCAACCTATAAGTCCGTGATCGAACGAGGGGGTCTCCGAGGGGAGATCCCCTCTATTCGTTTGTGACAGACAGGTAACGAGCTCAGTTACGCCGATGCGCCCGCCCAGACATACAATATGAAATAGACCATCACGCCACTGATGGAGACGAACATCCAAGCAGGCCAGACTTTCCTGGCCAGAGGTGCATGCCGATCGAAGTTGCCCGTCCATGCATACCGCAACAGGAGCAACACAAACGGTGCCATGAGTGCGGCCAGAACGATGTGCGGCAGCAGGATGAGGAAATAGAGGGTGCGGGTCCAATCGTGCAGCGGATAGGGGACCGATCCCGCTTGTGCATGGTAGATCACATAGCAGACGAGGAAGGTCGTGGACAGGCCCACAGCCCCCAGCATCCAGCGGCGATGGTTATCCTGCTGTCGACGTCGGATGGCCACATAACCGAGACTGAGGCATAGCGTACAACAGGTGTTCAGAATCGCATTGATGGTTGGCAGGTCGTGGACGCTGAACATGATGTCGCTCAAGAGAGAGAAGGCGGATAGCGGGCGCTACCCAAGGTCTGCTTGCTAGTCGAAGCCCATTTTCTTGCGCTGAATGCGCTTGCGCTTCTCTTCTTCTTTTTTCTCGCCTTCCTCAGCTTCGGTACGCTCGAGCGAGAGTTCGATGTTCTTCAATACTTCGTAGTAGACGCGTAACTTGCCTTCGCGGTCCTTCAATGGATCTACGATCACATTGAGGTCTTTCACAGCCTTCTTTTTATCAGCGATCCCGTCGCGATGCTTGTTCAGATCCGTGTCGACCTTGGCAAGGCGCGGGAACATGGTTGCCGCTTCTTCCGTAAAGAAGAGGATGGATCTGGCGGACATCACCAGAGCACCGATGATGAGGATGCCGGAAATGGTCTTTGTTGAGAGGATGTCGTCGAGGAACAGCTGGTGTCTGTATCGGGTGGGGCTAGAATTGGACAGGATTCTGGAAAACTGAACTGATTGGAGGATAGGAAATTCAGTTCGAGAGAGCAACCAGCATTTCGTCGTTGATCAGATCTCAGTCTTATATAAGGGGTGGTAAGCTGGCGCCCACCACCCTCCGTTGAGACTGGAGCCACCCGCCGGAGTCGAACCGGAGACCTACTCATTACGAGTGTTGTAAAAGAGGACCTTGGCGGTGTTTTGCGAACTTACGCGAACTCCGATGAAAACTCGTAATAGGCTCTGTAACAATGAATTAACGATCGTACTCTGATAAAACAGCAATTTCAGCTTGTGTGCAGAGTTTGGGCGCCAAGGGTTGAATGAGTAGGTTTTTCGTATACGGGTGATCTTGATCACAGGAACAAGATCCATTCATGATTATTTTTCTTGTGATTCGTTCGGGCTATTTCGTAATATGAAGGCCGCAACATGGTTTGTTGCGGCTCAAGAATTAGGCCTCGGCATTCAATATTCGTAAGACAGAACGTCCGTTGAGAGCGGACCGTCTAGGCACCTAACTGGAGGGAAATCAGATGAACTGGAAGCGCTTGTGTTTCACAATGAGCCTGAGTGCTCTTTGTGTTGTCTGCAATGCATTATCAGTGGATGCTCAGACCTGCGATCCAAATTTGACGTATCCGAATAATCCCCCAGGCCCAGAAGGAGGTTGCGGAGATTACGAGGACTGCAACGAGAACGGTGCTTTCGATATAGGTGAACCATGCCACGAGCATCATGATGATGATGGCGAGCATCATGGATGGTATTGCAGGATCTGCGAAGTGCATTTCGACACAGAAGCCGAGATGGATGCCCACGCTGAGGAAGCGGGTCACTTAGATCACCACGGCGAGCCTGGTGACCACGGTGATGGCGAGCATCATGACGGACGGTATTGCAGGATCTGTGATATTTTCTTCGAGACGAAAGAGGAGATGAATGCTCACGCTGAGGAAGCGGGTCACTTAGATCACCATGTTCAGACCTGCGATCCAAATTTGACGTATCCGAATAATCCTCCAGGTTCAGAAGGAGGTTGTGGAGATTACGAGGATTGCAACGAGAACGGCGCTTTCGATATAGGTGAGCCATGCCATGAGCATCACGCCGATGATGATTAGCGATTTGCTCTGATCGTCGTTACACAGGATGCCCCCCAAGGCCGCTGGGTCGCCTTGGGGGGCTTTGCGTTTATAGATCGGGTCTCGCTGTCAAGCGGCTAGGCAAGTACAAGGGGCCTTATCGTGCTAGTTTGGGGTGTTCCGGTGGACGTCGGTCCCTGCGAATCAGGCCTCGACCGAGGGGGGCGGGCGGTCCAGTTAGCGCGCGATTTCGTCCTCCGTGGGGGCCGGCGGCCCTGAACGGGGTGAATCCGCCGCGCCGGATACAGCTCACCGTGGCGGCCAGCCGACGAATCTCAGGCGGTGTCCCGTTCGGGCTGCTCGTATCGAGGTGGGGCGATGGGCGGCGCCCGGGACGGCAGGCCGAGGGCATCGAGAAGCTTCCTGATCGATGCCGGCTGGGTGAGCGCGGCGATGATCTTCATCGTGCCCCCGCACTCAGCACAGCAGCTCATGTCTACTTGAACGACACGGGCCAGCAGCCTGGCCCACTCCACTCGACGCGGGGTCGGCGGTTCGATCCGCTGTGGGCGTCAGGCGCCGCCTCGGGTGCCGTCAACGCCGATGGTCCGGGCACGCTCTGCGCCCGCGCCGCCGCAGCCGGCGCCAGCACGCCGTGGTAGCGGATCACATTCGCACGCGGCGGCGGCACGAGGGCGGCGAGTTTCTCGATCAGCTCCGTGGGCGACAGCACCAGCGATGTGGTGCCGTCAGCCGCAAGAGACCTGATGTTCACGCCTCGCGGGTTTCATCAGATGCCCCTGTGCCCACGCGCCACGCGATTGCCGCAACGCGACGCTTCAGCATGTCGTGGGCATGATCCTACCCAGCGCAAGGGCCATCGTCTGGCGACGTGCGTCACATTCTGCTTGCCAGCCAGGCACCAGACTCACCATAATGGCGCTTATCGCGCTTATCCGCGCCTGACCCCCTCATGGGATAATTTGGCAATTATGGAATGGTATTATGTACGATCCCCGTTAGGGGATTGTGGTAGAATTGATTCAATCTGAAGAAACCGCATCCGGATATTGATGCATGGGGCCAGTCGGCCATCCCTTCTCCATCCGCAGAAAAAGATCCGATTATAGCAGGCCAGAAGATGCCCAATGGTGATTTACGGTGTGAGGTGGTACCGCTAAGTGTTGAAGCAGCCGCGACATAGAGTTCACACTGAATCGAGCGATGGTTGAAGAAGGATCCGGTTCTTGGGCATCCCGTAATTGGGGTGGGCTTACCGATCTTGATGAGGCTCGGAGGCGTGAGTGCCGTCAAACTTGTGCTTGACCTGCGGGTCTTCGTGTCGTTTATCTCCATGGTTAGGGTGATTTTCCGCTAGTATCTGGCGCACACGAAAGTCTCACCGGAGGGTAGCGTTGTGCAATTGACAATCGAGCATCAGGAGCAATACTCACGTGCTGATCTGCTGCTGAGAACGTTTTTTGGTTGGATTTACATTGGGGTTCCTCACTGCTTCCTCCTCTTCTTCATTTCCCTTTGGGGTAGCGTTCTCTCATTCATGTCTTTCTGGGCCATCTTGTTCACCGGCTCGTATCCGCAGAACTGGTTCAATTTTCAAGTGAGATCCCTCAATTGGTCGACGCGGGTCAACGCGACGTTCATGAACCTCGTCGACGGCTATCCCGCCTTTGGCTTGGACGGAGCGACCGAGAAAGTGAGTCTCACGATTCCGTACCACGAAACTTCGAGTCGGGGGAGCGTGCTCCTGCGCTTGTTTTTCGGCTGGCTCTACGTGGGAATTCCTCACGGCATCTGCCTGGCGTTTCGTTGGATGGCTAGCGTCGTTCTTGTGGGGCTGGCCTGGTTTGCCGTCTTATTCACTGGACGCTATCCATGTAGTTGGCATGCCTTCAACGTGGGCACGAACCGTTGGGCTCTCCATGTCTACGCGTATATGTACTGGTTGGTGGATGACTATCCTCGATTTTCCGGAAAAGAAGAAATCGCGAACGAGGTCGCCGAGTCCTGAATTCATTCTGTGTCAGGGCGTTACATAGAGCGTGTACGTCGCGTCCGTGGGGACTATTCTGAAGGTAGCTGGCTGATGTTGGTAGGCGGTGACATTCAATCCCGGTAGAGAGACCGACTTGGATGAGGTGGTGAGGTAAAACTCGATCGGTTCATTGAACACAATATCGGCCAGACCGTCGCCGATTCTGACATCGACGGTGTCGACGGCAGATCCGTTAGCGAGACGAGTAATCTCCAAGGTCAAGTTGTTACGTTCCTTCACATATGCCGCGGCAGCATCCAGGTTTGCGCTCCAGAAAGATCTGGATGAGATCGCCTCGAGATCACGCTCGAAGTCGACAATCGGGTAATAGCTCCATCCTTCGGGAATGCCGATGGCATGGTACATAAGAATGACCCACCCGCCTACCTCGAGGGCCTTATCGAGAATCGGCAGAAGCTTTTCGTGGTTGTCTATGTATAGGTGCGATGCATTCCCCATAGCGACAGAGGGCAGGAAGTACCAATTGTGGGGCTCGGTCTTCTCCCCGGCGAGCATGATCGCGTCCAAGGGGTGCCGGCTCATGCCGCGGGCGCAAATGAAACCAGCCTCCTGACACGCTCTCTGTGTGGATTCACGCAGGCCTGAACTGCCTGGATACGCATAGGCTCGCGGCTCCAGGCCCCATGCCATCATGAGGTCGAAGTTGGTCTTGAAGGAGGCAAGGGCTTGAGCGTAAGTCATGGTATCATGCAGTGCGTGCGTATGGCCATGGCCGAAGAAGGAAATGCCCTGAGGCTGCAGAACGTCTCGGTAGACACTCGGCAGGTGCCGGAAGTGATCCTCATTTTCGTAGATCCAGGAGACCACTTCCAAGTCCATTCGTAACCCACGTTCGATGACGGCATCTGTGGCCAGATGATGGTTGTTGTGGGTTCCCCATGGCGCGTCATAGGTGATGGAAACGGCTGCTTGGCTGCCGCCAGGCCATTTGGCAGCGCTCAGTGAAAAGAGCGTGTCCCCTTGGGAAATGACGACCAGCTCACTGCTTACCGGCTCGGCAACGGGGCCGTCAGGCTGTGGGGATACACCTGTCTCACACCCTGAAAGCACAGAGGCAAGGCAGAAAAGCGATCGATCCGCCATCGACCTGTACCATTTCCAGGGATTTCCGAGTACACGATTCCTCAAAGGTTCTGCCTCCACTCGTCCAGGTTGTTTGGAGTGTCTATGCCGCAGGGAGCCGATACTGAGTCACCGGTCTGATTCCCACCATGGCGATTACAAGGACTTTCTCGCACGTGCGGACCGTTGAGTCCGTGGCTGGCAAGTCGAGCTTGTCGCGATGCTTCCTGAGAAACACCAGCTTTGTTGACGCACGCGCACTGGTGGTTTCTTTCTGGGTTGTCGGTCTCGGTCCACCCGAGCAGGACTCGTTATAGGGAAGTGGGTGGGGCAGTGGACCGGCGAGGCGGAAAGCCCCAGTTTGCCCTCATCCAATCGGTGATATTGACTCATCGTTGGCCTTGGCGAATCGGAAACCAAGGCCAACGGGGAAACGTGTTGTGCCGTTAGTGATGCATGCCACTATTGCGTGCCCAGAGGCGTTGCTTACCGGACGCTATCTGTTTTTCCATCGGTTCGATGTAAGATGCCTGTCAGCAGCTTCGACGCCGGTCAGGATCTCACAAGTGTATCGGGTGAAATGGACTTAGTCAGAATTATGAATAGACTTTGTTCACCCCGTCTCAGGAATAAGGACTTTCAGATGAAAAAGATGATAGCATTGGCTTTAATAATTTTGTCTTATGGGTGTGCAAAAGATCCATCCTTGACCACCCAAAAATTGCTGGAGGCCCAACGGCTTAATGTCTTGGAGCAACCAATAATTTACCCAACTCAGCAACCAGCTGAAGTTACAAGTGCGATTAGCGTGCTTCAACCCGGCGAAGAAACGGGCTGGCACAAACATATGGTGCCACTCCATGCTTATGTCATGGAAGGAACATCCACAATGGAATTTGAGACGGACGGTGGCACGCAAACACGTACCTTTTCAAAAGGAGATGCATGGGTAGGTGCTGCTGACGTATGGCACAATGCGTCTAACAGAACTGATCAGCCCGCTGTCGTTTTTGTAGTTTTTATGGGAGCAGAGGGATTAGAAAACACTATAAGGCGCTAAAGGAACATTGGTCTATAGATCAGCCGCGACCTTTGTCTCTTCTAATAGAGCCTCATCTTTTTTCGCTGGCGGGATCTGTCGTGCGATTTTTTATAAAACTTTGGCTGGGTAGATTTTCTAACTTCAGGTTGGTTTATACTGTTTGTCCTCATCCCAGTAATAATAAAGTTGGTGCCGAAGCATATAAAGCAAAAGATTTTGAGCAAGGTGAAGCAGCACGAAGATGGTCGTCGCGGTGATAAAAACGATGATGATGTATAGGATTGGCAGCCGCCAGTTGATGAGACTTAAGAATTCTCTTCAGCTAATACCTCTTCCCCTTCTTCAGTAACCTGACCATTCGGCGATGGTTCTATCACATCGTCGGATGGTACCAGTTCCTGCTCAGGCTTCAGTTCCCCAAGAAATCCAAGACGTTGGAGAGGGCGCTCGTGTCGGTCTTATAGATCTCGGTTTAGGTGCACTTCGAGCAGGAGACTGTGGTGAACTTCTTGTTCTGAATGTTGAAGAGCTTCGTCAGGCTGCCACCGGTGCCAGCAAACTGATCGGTCTCAAGCTCACCACAGTGACATTTCGGGCACCGCCAGTTCTCGTGTTCCATAAACGTTGCTCGGGTCGCATGAGGATCTTGACGACGCTTATCAAGCCGGGTTCCGTGAGGGCCTACCTCGACGGCGTCGGCCTGCCATCTCGAGCGCCCCCGATTGCACCGTCCCGCCTGGATCGCCAACTGGAATTCGATGAGGCCGCCTGAGCCCGCCTGCTCGTTGAGGCGGGTTTCA